>Ga0214921_10005393_pt1 | contig 18091 bp, 2 predicted proteins | sample LL1505_MetaG_FD_177992 | JGI IMG/M metagenome (GOLD analysis project Ga0214921, IMG submission 177992) | Freshwater microbial communities from Lake Lanier, Atlanta, Georgia, United States - LL-1505 | ecosystem: Environmental > Aquatic > Freshwater > Lake | place: USA: Georgia | collected 2015-05-28 | reverse complement strand
TTCTCAAACGCGGTATCCAAAAATTTCTCAGGCGCGATAGACGATTTCCGTATGTATAAGCGCACACTCACAGATACAGAAATCGCACAAATGGCGACCATAAATCCATTATATTTCCATTATCGATTTGACCAAAGCGATGTCAATGGTCAATCCTTGGCAAATCTGGCAACAGGCTCACCTATATACGATGCGTCGTTATCTACTACGGGATTAATAAATACTACGGATTTCAAAACAGGAAATGGTAGTTTAGCTTTGACAACAGATGGTCAGGAATATCCACCAGCGCCATTAACCGCGGATACAACGTATATATATTATGGTTCATATGGACAGGGTAGATATGATGTAAGTTATTCGAGTCAATATGTTGCTGCTACGAATGAAGTAGGATACAAAGTATTTACAAAAGCACAGGTAGATACTTGGACAAATAATCAATGGACATCAAATACAACCTCGTATACATCATTATCGAGTATATATAGTACAAATAATGCTTTGGCGCATACTGGTACATTCAATACAGTAGTATCTGGACTATCAATATCCGGTGAATGGATACAATTAAAAATGCCTAACGCAATTGTCTTGAACAAATACATGATTATAGGTGAGACAGGAAGAAGTATGAATTCCTTTGTACTAGCCGGTTCAAATGATGGTAATACATGGTCTTTGATAGATGAACAACGAAATCTAGGTATATGGTCATTGACATATCCAAATTGTACAATGTATTTTACACCGTCATCCGTGACACCATCCTATAATCATTTCCGTTTGATAACTACGTCGGTCGCCGCAACCGCAAATGCAATAACATCAAATTTTGCCACAATAAGACAAATTAAATATTTTGCGAAACCAGAACAATATGTAACATTACCAAGTTTCTGGTCAGGGTATAATGGGTTATCGTTCGCTATGTGGTATAAATTCAATAACACACAAATGAGAGGACCATATTTTACAAATGTGTTCGAATTTGCTGAATCAAACACAGGCATTGGTACTAGTGGAAATAATTCAATCTATGTTGATTATGATAGTAGTACACTTTGGTTTAGTATATTCAAAGGTAGTTCTCAAAGTATAATGGGTTTGGATTTATTGATGAATGACAATGTTTGGAGACATGTGGCATGGACAGTTGATACAAATGGATATTGGAAAATCTATATAAATGGTCGTTTAATAAAATCTGATTCAAAAGCATATCCAAATAATATTCAAAGATATAACAACTATTTAGGTAGAGGAGTACAATTCAACACCGCATACAATCTAAACGGTGGTTTGGACGATTTCCGTATGTATAAATCAGTATTAACCGACCAAGAAGTCATGGCATTATACAAGGAATCGAACAAACTATTAATCCATTATACATTCGATAAAGAAACGGTGAATGGCTCGTCGGTAGGTGATATGGTAGGAACACCAGCACAACTGAGAATAGCAAATGGTTTGGATTTCAAAAACACCATAATAAGTCCAAATAAATCAGACGCATCTTTAAATGGCTGGTCGTCAACATACGATAATAAAGTATATAATTGGAGAGCGAGTGCTAGTGCTATTTATCATACGGTTTATAGTTATTATCCATATTTAGCTTTCAATACAGTTCTTACAGATTTTTTCCATACAAGCGTTACTCAAACGAATACTCAGTATAACAAGAATACGGGTAGTTATATTGGTGATACTAACACAAATGTTCAATCTATTGGAAATATAGCAGGGGAATGGTTACAAATAAATTGCGACGTACCAATCGTGATGTCATCCTATTATTTAGTTGGTAGAGATACAAATCCAGATCAATTTGTAAGAAGTCATTATATAGTTGGTTCAAATGATGGTATAAATTGGTATCCAATACAATATTCAACGAGAACCGGTTCAATTAAAGGTGGAACAGATATTTCAGGAGCAATGTGGACATCTACTACCACTACCACTACTACTATAAACACTGGTTCGATAACGACTCCTATTATCAATATAACACCATATAGTTATGATTGTTATGATAATAATACTTCATCCACGTTGGTATTTAAATTGAATGGTTATTCTTACGCGAATAATCCATATACAATGTTTCGTATGATATTTACTGAGATTACAGAGAGCGCAGCTATTACATTAGCCGAATGGCAAATATATGCCTACGAACCACTCCCATCACAACCAATTTATGGTAGCGAAGTAACACCAACTACTTATTATGCCAATTCGAACGTAGAAACTGGTATTTGGTCAAACGATGGTGTTAATTGGAGTTCGTCAAGTAGTAGTCATTTTATAAGATTAGCTATCACCAACACACATACATATACTTATTATACTACAAAACCATTCAATGGTCGTATTGGTACGGCTTCTTCCGGTGTATACAATGGTTGGTTATCAAAACCAAGAGGATATGGTACTTCTGGTTCAAACGTTGCTGTAAATTCTTATACTGGACCTTATAACACATATATTCAAACTGTCGGTACAGTATCGGGTGAATATTTACAAGTAAATTCAAATATGCCTGTACAGATGTCGAACTATTTTTTTACATCATTAGTAGAAGCAACTAGTCAAAATCTAACTCGTTATTTACCACAAGAATATTATATAGTAGGTTCACTGGATGGTAGTTTTCAATGGTATCCAATTCAATATGTAAAATGTAATGGAGGGTCAGCAGCAAATATTGCTTCACCGCAAAATACCGATATTTATTATACAACAACAAAATTGGGAGAAACGCAAACAATATCTTCAAAAGCATCTGGCACATCGGGTTCAACAATAGATATTTATAATTATCCGGTTTATGCGTTAGGATATTATACAAACTTTCGTGTTGTAGTAAAAAATACATTTGGAAATAGTTATGGTTTAACTGATACTGATTTGAATGGGCGCGAAGCTGGCATAGGTCAATGGAATATAAAATTCACACCGCATATTATAAATCCATATAAATATCGACTAGGAAATGCGTCACTCAATTTACAGGCATCTTATAGTGAATTCCTAACAATACCTACCATACAATCTCTAGGCACAGACGGAATAACATTTTCATTATGGGTTAGCACGGACGGAACACAAGAAGGTTCTCGAATAATGGAATTAGGAAATGGTTATAATAACAATAACATATATTTATACATATCCAATGGAAATCTATACTTCGGTATAAACAATGGTAATTCGTCAAATACGGCATCCAATGATTCGATAATCGCAACGAAAATCCTAGATGGTAACTGGAGAAACATCGTAGTATTGATATCGACAGATGGAACATGGACATTTTATGTAAATGGGCTATTTGTGAAAACCGTCAGCGGTGTATATCCATTCGATGTTCCAAGATATATAAATTATTTGGGAAAATCAAGTTTTAAAACAGACCTTTATTTCAATGGTTATATAGATGATTTCCGTGTATATAGAACAATATTAACAACAACCGAAATCGCCGAAATATCCAATTCAACATCTACATCGGCTTTGGACGCAACCGGTTTGACCGGATTTCAATACAATGGAATCGATTTTTCGAAATTGTACAAAAGAAAATATACAGAGTACGCAGGTATCATAAATACTATAGCAGGAGGTGGAACAACAAGAGGAGATGGAGGTTTGGCTACGAATGCTTCATTAGGTAATGGAAGGCTATATGATATCGCAATTGACAACTCGAATAATTATATTTATTTTTCAATGGTGGATGCTAATTATGTACGTAGAATAGATGCTAGTGGAATAATAACAACTGTTGTTGGAACCGGTATCGCAAACAGTAGTGGCGATGGTGGATTAGCGGTAAATGCTTCTGTAAATGCGCCATCGGGATTATCATTGGATTCATCTATGAATTTATATATAGCAGAATCAGGTGGAAATCGTATTCGTAAAATCGACACCAAAAGTGGTACTATCAGTACAATCGCGGGCACAATCCAACCAATAGCAACAACGACTACTGATTTTTCTTCTAATACAGTATCAAATTGGGTTGTTAATGATATTTCATTTACTGCTAGTTTAAGTTCTACTCGTTCAACTGGAGTTGATCATAAAGTAGGAAATCTTTTTATATTTACAGACGCAGCAAATATTCTTGGAATTGCTACTGAGGAAACTTATAATCTCACAACAGGTCTTTATTTAGGAAAAAGAAATACTACAAATTTACCAGAATCAATGGGATTAACGGCAAATACATTAAGTGGTGAATGGATACAATTGTTTTCATCACAACCCGTAAGAATGATTTCATATAATTTATCTATATTCAACTATTTTCTTGCTGCCAATCGTACAACAAATCTTCCACAATCGTACTATATTTTAGGTTCCAATGATACCGTTAGTTGGTATCCAATCCAGAAAGTAGATTGTTCTTATATGTCAGTAGATGTATCATCATTATGTCCAACATTCACATATAATGTTACAACAAAATATGGAGTTCAACAAATTGGACCAAATCCAAACCCGAACTCGATTGGTTATGGAGCGTATTTGAATTATTCATATGCCGATAATAGTTATAATTATTTCCGTATTTCATTTCAAAAAACGTTTGGACAAAATGGAGGTGGCACGGGTACTGGTGCGCCGTTGGGTTGGGGAAATCAAATTAATATTTGGGATGGTAGTTATGTCGCAGTAGGAAAATGGGCGATTAATTTCCAAGCTGATTGTGCTGGTGCAGCGGGTTCATATGGTGATGGAATGTTAGCAAATTCCGCGGCTTTAAAAAATCCACAAGGCATAAGAATCGATTCGTCGAATAATATTTATATATCAGAATCAGGTGGAAATAAAATACGTAAAATAGATGCTAGTTCTGGTATAATTACGTCGATATTAGGATATATATCACCAAATTCGGCAAATGCTAGTACGAAAAACTGGATAGCCAATGGAACTCGGTGGGACGCGAGTGCTAGTAGTTTTCGTATCAATACTTCCCCTACTTTGCCAAACTTTCCATATTTAGCATTTAATAACGCAACTGGCACGGATGCTAATACACATTGTACAGCTTATACATATTCTATCACAGCTGGTAGTACATTAGGTAAATATACAGGCACAATAAACACAAGTGTTATTTTCAATAGTGGAAGACAAACAATATATGGTGAATGGCTACAAATACATTCAGGAACACCTTGTCAATTTATATCACACAATTTATCAGCTTGGACTGGAGATACAAATAAATTTGGTACCGGATTACCCGCAAGTTATACAATAGTAGGTTCTATGGATGCTTCTAGTTGGTATCCAATTCAAGATATCTCATGTGGTTGGGCATCAACTGACGATACAACAACACCAGGTTCAACACAAACATATGTAGTAAGTACGAATTCATCCACAATACGTTATGGAACACCAAACACAAAAGGAGATGTCTATTTAACAGGTTATCCTACCGCTGCTAATTATTATACTTATTTTAGATTAATTGGAAAAGAAATATTTAATCAAAGATTTGGATTTGTATCATCAGGTAATTGGCAAGGAATGTTTATTAGCGAATGGAATATAAATTTCCTAGGCGGCGGAGGATATGGTGGAGCACCAGCCGCCCCAGCAACATCAACTGGTGATTTATCATTGAATGGAACAATCATAGGAGGAATCGCAGGAAATGCTACAATGTATTATCCATGGGGATTAGCATTCGATGCTAGTCAAAATTTATATGTATCAGAATATAATGGTCAACGTATTCGAAAATTATTGACAGACCCATCTGGTACAATTAGTTCGATGAGTCCAATAACCACGATATGTGGTAATGGAACAAATAGTCAAACAGGAGATGGTAGATACGCTATAAATGCTACTATAGGCAGTCCAATAAGTATCGATATCGATACATCCAATAACATATTATTGGGGTTGGACGGACATGTAACTAGAATGATAAATGGAAATAATGGAATAATCGATAGAATAGCAGGAACAGGTACTGAAGGTTTTTCAGGAGATGGAGGTTTTGCTACAAACGCAAGAATAACTAATGTGTATTCTGTCAGATTTGATAAAAATCGAAATATTTATATAGGAGATAATAGTGGTGGTAATAGAAGAATACGTAAAATAACCCGTCAAACCGCTCCGCCATCCACAAATCTATCAAGAAATGGCCTAGATATAGCAAACACATTTTCACCAAAAACGGGTATTACAACCGCACAAACAATCAGTGGTATATCAAATGCGAATTTAAATGATAATATAGAGCCGATTGAACAGCAAGCCATACCGGCAAAAGGCCGGGTTTTCACAGATAATAATAGTTGGGTAGTACCGGCGAATCCGGTTTATCAAACCGATGTATCGCCAAACAGTACGAATGCTACATCGAATACATGGACAACAACAGTAGGTTCATCAACAATAACAGGGAATGCTTCAGCTAGTAATACTAATACAGGTTTTGATGCGTATAAAGCATTCAATTTAGGAGTTGAAGGATGGGCCTCTACCAATAATCGATACGATACAACAACCGGAAATTATATTTCAAATACATACACATATATTGATGGTATAGGAAATGTAGGTGGTGAATGGTTACAAATCAATACATCTTTACCATTATCAATGAGTAGTTATCAATTGAATGCTAATGCTAGTAGTCAATATAGTAATATTGCACTATCGAGAAGATATTATATTGTCGGTTCCAACGATAAATTAACATGGTATCCTATTCAATATGCAAATAGGAGTAGTAATAATAACGGTGCGATTTACAGTATTGGTGCATTAATGATAGATACTCGAACCAATTATATTGATAATAAAATCGATTATTCTGGTGAAAAAATAAAAATCGATTTTACCGGATATCCAACGTCGAACGATTATTACATCTATTTTAGAATTATTACAATACAAAATTGTAGTTCGGTCACATCACAAGTAAGTTATGTATCAATCGCTGAATGGATAATCAATGGAACCGCATTGACTAATCCAACCGGATGGCAATTCAGTGCTTCAAGTGAAGACACTTCTATGAATGCCAATGCTTTCAACGCGTTCAATAATTCGACAACCACCTTCTGGAAAGATATTTGTGGTAATTATAATTTAAGTTCGGGTAGTTATTGCGATATCGTATCGCCAAATAGTACAAACGCGACGGGATATTCTTTCTCGGCCAATGGAATTAATTGGGACGCTAGTTCGAGTAGTTTTCATTCATCGGGGTATAATCCGTATTATGCTTTTAACGCAACAAATGGCGGAGTTAATAATAGTTGGGTTTCAGCGTATACTCCTTCAACACTTCTTTATGATGACGGTGCGAGTACAACAACCCCAGGAAGATATTTAGGCATTACGAAAACCCTTGTAGATGGATTTCCATTAGGTATTTCAGGTGAATGGATACAGGTAAAATCAAATAAACTATGTCAATATTTAATGCATAATTTAGTTAGTTACGATGATAATGGTAGTTTAGTAGGTAGAGCTTTACCAGCAAGATATTATATTGTAGGTTCTACAGATGGTTCTACTTGGTATCCAATACAAGATATTTCATATGCTTATTCTGCTACAGATAATTTAGCTGCTGCTCAAACAACGCCTACATTTAGTATGACAACAAATACAACGCCTACTTATTATGGTGCTACGGGCACAATTGGTTATGTAAGTTTAACGGGTTATTCAACATCGAATAATTATTATACATATTTTAGAATGATAGTAAAAGAAATATTCAGCAAAAGATATTTATATACGGCGGTAGCTAATAATGTTTATTTATCAAAATGGAACTTGACATTAAGACAAGGTCCATCATTAACCAGTACAACTTTCACAAATAATATTGGAAATCCATATAGTAGTTACCGTTTCCCAGTTCCATACAAACCATCGACTATTTTAATACCAATCGCAGAATTAAATGGAATAGCAGTAGCGGCAAATAATACAAAAATGGTATTTATATCGTATGCTAGTCAAACAACAAGTATATCTCCATTATATTCAACATATTCAAATAACACTTGGTCAACTCCTACTACATTTGGAGATGGCACAGCAAAAAATTATTTAGGAGTATCAATGAATAGCGATGGAACACGTATAGCTATGTGCGGTGATTTGTCTAGTGTTTTTATATATTCTTGGACAACTACTACACCGACGTTACTACAAACAATATATAGTGGTTCCAATACCAACATTCGTGATTGTGTTCTCAGTAGCGATGGTAACCGTTTGCTTATTACACCAAATGGTAATGTAAGATTTGCTTTATGGAATAATACATTAAATAAATATAGTGAATTCAGAAATACGTTAGAGAGTAAAAATAAAGAATTTTATAGTATAGATATATCAAAAGATGGTAATAAGATAGTTTATCAAAATATAGATGTTACAACTGCCAATCAAAGAGTTTATTGGGCAACTTGGAATGGTTCGAATTATACAGATGGAACTACTATAAGTGCTCCCGGTGATGTAAATAATTTCGTAAGACGTGTGGCATTTAATAACGACGCATCTGTAATTTATGCCTCATTAAAAAATTCAACCAACATAACCGTATATATTTCTTATTATGATTACGCTTCAAATTCATATAGTGCTTTTACCACATCAAATAATATTCCAAGATATTTAATACCTGCTACTTTAGATAATATGGGGTTAACCAAATCAAATGATGGTAATAATTTATATGTATCGGGATACGTCAATGCGACAAAATCTTCATTTACAATTTACCGCCTTGAATTGGCACAAACAAACATAGCCGAGGGAGAATGGATACAAGTGAAATTACCATATCAATTAAAAGTGACAAATTATTCCATTATGAATCGACCAACCACCGCAGAAAAAGACGATACATACAATGACCCAAGAATATGGTGGTTATTAGGTTCGAACGATGGTTCCGCATGGAATTTAGTGGATTATCGTAATGATACTGCCAGTATTGGTGGAGCAATGCGTAAGTTCAATGTTTATACAAAAGATTATTATTCCTATTATCGATTGGTCATCGCGGCAGTGTCTACAAACACGACAGTTTCATCCGCAACATTAGCCCAATTATTTTTGAATGGAATCTATAATTATACGGATTCTGTTATAACAACAATCGGTACGAACTATGGAAATGTAGAACAAATATTACCAATACCAGGATTCAATCCGACATCTAATAATTTTACATATAATGGTCGCTCTTTCATTACAAGCTCGTCGTCACAATTTTCGAGTTCATTAATTGATTTTTCTCCATTCAATGCGTTCAAAAATATAAATTCAACCGGTTATGTAAAAGATAATGCTGTTTATATGTGGCATTGTGGAAGTAATTCACCTGGATATAATAATGCGGGTGCTAGTTTAAGTTACGGTCAAGATCCTTATGTTAATACGACCGGTGTTTATCAAGGTGGAACCTCAGGTTCGACAGATACAAATTACTGGAGAACAAATTTCTACGGAGGAAACGAATCGAATACAGTAGCGGCAGCAACAATGACAAGTAATACATATCTAATACCTAATAGTAGAGCCAACATAATTGGATTATCTATAACAGCAGATAATACTCGTGTTGTTTATTGTGTATATAATACAGCATCACAATGTTTATACTTTGCGACTATTAATAGTGATGGTTCATGGTCAGGAGAAACCTCGTTTGATACTACGCAAAGAAATTGTCATAGTTTAACTCTTTCTGCTGATGGTAGTAGAGGAGCTTTTACTGATTATAGTAACGGAATTTATTATTTTACATGGACAGGTACAACTTATACAACGCCTATAAAAATAGAATCAAAATATAATAGAATTTATATAGGTGCAAAATTAACAGCTGATGGAAATCGCTTAGTATGTTTAACATATGCATCATCTGGAGTTTATTTTTCACAATGGAATGGTAATAGTTTTGGTCCATTAATACAAACATTAGAAACTAGAAATATAGTTTATGTAGTACTCGGATTATCAAACGATGGAAATCGTTTAATATACGGTTCACAAACTGACAGCTTAAATTATAACGTTAATAATATTGTATTTTATTCAGTATGGAATGGCACAAATTATACCATGGGAAAACAAACGTTGGATACATCATCAAAATACTGGCGTAATTTTGCGTTTTCGAACGACAATACTATTTTATACGGTTCAACCGTATTAAACACTACTACAGCAACACTATGGATATCAAAATACAATTCTATATTGGATAATTACGAACCATTTATAGCAGTACCTACATTAACGATTCCGGCAGGTTTAGACGCATGGCTATTATTTATGAGTCGAGATGGAAATACTTTGTATTGTAAAGACTATTCTTCAACCACCCTTTATAGAATGAGTACTAAGTTATATCAGGCCGCAGGTGAATGGATACAAGTTCAAACATCATCACCGTTGAAACTATCAAATTATAGAATTTTATCAAGAAATATTGATAATTCAGATGCTTCAAATTTCAGATTCGATGACAAGAGAATTCCTATTATTTTTTATATGTTAGGTTCGAATGATGGTTCAACCTGGTATTTGTTAGATGCACAATCATTGAAAACGACACAAACATCAAGAGAACTCGGTAGTTATTCTACATCAACTACCTATGCTACACAATATTATACCTATTTTAGATTAGTAATAAATAAAGTTTCTGGAAATGGAACTTTAGTAAATTTAACAAATCTACAATTATTTGGTGTTTATCTATAACGAAAAATCATAAAATCATAAAAATATAGTTTATAAAAATTATATTTTTTTCAGAAATCGAGAACCTGCTCAACCCGTAACAATCAATCCATTTTCTTAGAAAGTTTTGCTACTTGAGATTTGAGAGATTGAATTTCATTCACCAAAAGTCCAATCAAACCAATATAATTCAAGGTTTGTTTTTCCTCACCATCTTTATCACCATTTACTAAAAATGGAAATTCTGCCTGTACCTCGTGTGCCAAGAAACCAATATCTTGCTTTTGCGCATCAGTATTATAATAAAAAACCGGACGTAATTTATCGATGGATAAATCTGGACGAGAAGCCACGTCGATAACATCGGTTTTGATACGATAATCAGAAGCGACATTATAAGAAAGAGCGTTGATGGCACCATATCCACTACCGGCATAAAAATTATGGACATTACCAGCATTAGGAGTTTGATATCTTAATACACCAGAATTCACACCGAAACCATAAAAACTAGTTCCAGTGATGAAACTTTCGGATGGAGCAGAATCATATAAAACGGCGATTTTATTTTCAAAATCATTTGTGGTATTAATACGTAGAGCACCAGAAACATCTAAAGCATAGGGTGAAATAGGAGTACCGATTGCGACGTTTTTGGCGACTTGTAAATTGCCGTTGAGCGACGTATCATTTCTAACGAACAAACGGTTATTCAAAGAGGCATCGTTTCCTACGAATAAAAATCGATTGACAGACAAATCAGTACCGACGAAAAGACGTGAATTCATAGAAACGTCACCAGCTACAAAAAGACGTGAATTCATAGAGACATCTCCACTAACAAACAGACGTGAATTCAAAGACGCATCTCCACCTAAAAGTAGTCTAGAACCGAAAGACACATCGCTGAATACGGATAATTTTGAATTCATAGAAACATCATTCTTGAAATTGAAATAAAAAGTAGGGGAAAAAGTTGGATTATTGATAGTGACATAACGTTGGTCTAAATCAGTAAGAGAATAATATGTATATGAAAAATTAGAATAAGTTTGGTCGGTATTTTGAGTAATAAGTCCATCGACATTGAAATTACCACCGCGTACAGTCATATTACCACCACATATGTCTAAAAATCCTGTAATATAAGTTTGACGAAGACGATTTGACGTAGCAGCATATTGATACCACGTAGTGTAATTATTAGACATTTATATATAATTCAAGGATATATATAAATAGAAATAAATTTTTGGGATGTTCTCGGCGCAACAATAATAGTGTTTTGTGGGGGGGTTATTTTTCGATATCTATCAAGTTATATCATTGATAATGCGATGAAATATCGATATTAATATTTGATAACCCAATAGACACCATAGTTGAATGGACGGGTTTCGTTTGTGTCTGTTATAGTTCCTCCAGAACTACTTGAATTACTAATAGCTAAGCTACTATTCAAACTATTACTAGTACCATTGTAATTATTTGTCGATAAAGCAGTCATTCCAGTACCTGTAATAGTATTACTAGCACCGAAACTAACACTTCCTGTAATTCCGTGACTATGTGTTTGTGTAGCATGTGATTGACCAGTATTATCAACTGCCGGACCTGCATATGTAATAGTAGTGCTATTATATGTTTTTGATTGATTACCAGTACCTCTTAAAAACGCTCCTTGATAATTTGGTACTTTAAAGTTTGTATTATTAGTTCCTCCAAATGTATTAAATATTATATTATACAATGCTTGATATTTTGGTTCGGTTTGTGCATTGTATTCATTTCCATTACATATTAACCAACCAGTCGGTGGGTTACTACTAACCCAAGCCATAATCATTCCAGCAGGTAATATATTAAGACTACTAGTAGTTGGATTAATAGTTACAGGACCATTCAATGTACTAGCACCAGTAACATTTAATGTACTCGATAACGTACTAGCACCAGCAACTCCTAATGTACTCGATAACGTAGTAGCACCAGCAACAGTCAATGTACTATTAGCACCAGTAACATTTAATGTATTATTCAATGTAGTAGCACCAGCAACTCCTAATGTACTCGATAACGTAGTAGCACCAGCAACTGTCAATGTACTATTAGCACCAGCAACTGTCAATGTACTATTCAATGTACTAGCACCAGCAACTGTCAATGTACCATTCAATGTAGTACTACTTCCTACAGTGAGAATCCCATTGATGGATTGCGATGTAATTGAAGAAGGTACTGTCGCTGGACTACCTAAAGCATTTACAAAAAACGCACCCGCACTACTAACCAAATAAGAAAATTGTCCATTAGCATTTGTAGTAACCCCCGTATATGGTCCTTGTGATAATCCACCACTATTCCAAGTTACTCCATAATTAGTAGAATACCAGGCTTGACCTCCGCTATTAGCAATACCATTCGATAAAACCAATCCTTCCACAGCTATCTGATATTGGGCATTTGCCGTCATACTACATGAAACCCATGTTTTAACACCAGCACTCGTATTCGCGGTCCATGTAGCACCGTAATTCGTACTAATATAAATGTATTCACCATTAACCACCGCGGTTTGATATTGACCAGTCGAAGAAACACTTACAAAAGACCAAATTTTTGAGCCAATACTAGTAACAGGATTCCATGTATTTCCAAAATTAGATGATGTATATAAAAGACCACCACTAACCAAAGCAGTTTGAAATTGCCCAGTTGCTGACATTGATATTTCCACCCAATTAGTTGATGCGTTTGTTCCAGTAGGAACAATCTGTCTCCAATTAACGCCATAATTAGAACTAACATAAATACCACCATTCGATAATATACTTCCATTCACAGTTCCAGTTTGATATTGTCCATTGGCTGATAAACTCATGGCAGTCCACGACATAGGAGTGTTCAAAAGAACACGACTAGGGCGGAAAGTTGCGCCAAAATCATTCGAAATATAGACATTTCCACTATTGAATGAATTATCCGCAACGACACCAACAGATGTAATCGTAAATCCGCCGTCAATAACAGCGGTTTGATATTGTCCATTGGCCGAACATGTATAGTCGGCCCAATTTTGATAAAGATTTGTTGGACTGAAATATGTAAAAGTCGAACCATAATTATTCGATAATGATAATTGTCCAGCGCCATTAGTACCAGAATCAATCAAAACGTATTGTCCAGTAGCGGAAGTATGTATGTTATATGCCGACATCATACTGAATCCATCCAATTGATTCCATGAGTTCCCAAACGATGAAAGCAAAATAGGTGGTTGATTTGAGAACAATACTGAATTATCTAATAAAGTAATTGGATTTGTAGAACCTTGAACATTTAACAAACTAGGTGGAGTAGTACGATAAGAATAACTATTCGAAAGAGTCGTTTTTGTAGGTTCAACGATATATACGTTAGTGATATTCTGAATAGTAGTATTAGTAGTCGTTCTCGAAATTGCTGTAAAATATTTACCGTCTGCGGAAATAGCACATGAAGCAAAAGTAGCGTTATTTATACCATCGCTTGAAGATAGTAGAGCGGTAGAAACATTTATTCCAACAGTGCCTGGTGAATTATTTTGAATATATAAAGTGTTAACACTACCACTACCAATACTAGTCGTAGATGCAAACATCATATATTGTCCATTTGCTGACATAGCAACACTATTATAATTACCTGACGTAGATATACCACCAACTACTGACCATGTTAAACCATAATCTTTTGAATAATAACAACCATTATTACCAGAATGTGTTGATATTAACATATATTTACCACTACTGGATACAGCAACATCCCACCATTTGTTAGTAGGTGCTGATATAGTATTACCTGCTATGCTTGGTGTAAATGTTTTTAATTCAAAATTAATACCATAATTACTAGATAAATAATAATTCGTTCCATTATTAGCTATAGAGACAATTTGGTACTTACCGTCTGACGACATAGCGCAACGTCCACACTGTATTGCTTGTACTGGTGTAACATTACCCAATTGAACTTGTGCCCAATTTTGTCCATTATCTCTAGATACATAAGCATAACCACTATTTGTCGTAGTACTATTCATAACAGCTGTCATATATTGTCCATTACCAGAAATAGCAACAGAACTCCATGTCTGTGCGAATGAACCCAATGTCGAAATAGATGTAGCATTAAAATTATTTCCAAATTCTTTAGATATATATATCGATCCTGAATTAACACAAGCAATCATATATTGTCCAGTTGCGGAAATACCACAATGATAAAAATTTAGACTTCCGAATGGTACCAGATTCCATGTTCTACCATAATCTTTTGAGAAAGTTAATTTTTGATTATGGTAATCACTAATAATCATGAATTGTCCAGTAGCAGATACTTTGATAGTTTTATCGGCTCCCCCATTACCACCTAAATTAGTAGGGTAATTATTGTATGTTTGTGTAGTACTAAACGTAGCCGTATTTGAAACATCATATGAGTATGTAGTCAATGTATTTAAACACGCATCATTAAGTTGACCGACATAGACATTACCCTTTGTTGATAGATCACCATTAAGAGAAACATCTTGATTGACGAAAAGACGTCCATTCAATGAAGCATCTCCTCCTAAAAAGAGATTTTTATTCAAGGAGACATCTGACCTACCGATTAGATTTTGTGACAATGTAATATTACCGGCGATGGACAAATTCGAACCGATTGTTGTATTTCCGGAAACAGACAAGGCCCCATTCATAGAAGTATCACCACCAGTTATGAAAAGATTACTATTTGGTCTAAGAATCAAATTACCACCATTAATATCGACAAAACCTACAAAATAGGTTTGACGAACACGATTCGATGTAGTAACAAAATCGAATACATTTGGGATAGATGACATAGTATTTATATATAAAATTGGGGATATATATAAATAGAAATAAATTTTTGAGTGTTTTTTGTACTAGTTGATTTATTGAATATGGCATCTTGTATTACTAAGCTATACGAACATACATATAATTAATATAATTAGCAGTACTACTGTTGGCATATCCAGATGGAAAACTTGTTCTTAAATAATAAATTTTGTTAGCAGTTGATGGTCTTAATATTCTCATATTATTATTACCTCCTTGATATATATTACCAGAAGCAATGATAAGATTAGAATGTACACTAAGGCCATCAAGTGTTGAGTTATTTCCAGTATTCGCGGAATTTTCTGTACATGATAATTCAATATAACCAGTACCACTACCAGTAGTAGGAGTTATCCAAATCCACCAAGTCAGCATGTATACACCAGGATTAGCTATTGTAATATCAACGGAAGGTAAATTAGCATAGGCACTTCTTCCCGAAATAGTATAACCAATATGATTTGCAGTATAAGTAGGTATCGCTGTATAAGTCAAATTGATAACGTTATTTGTGCTGATTGCTCCACTAACATCCAAAGCAGTGGTAGCAGTCGTCTTACCAATACCGATATTTCCACTAACCAATGCCGTTCCACTAACATCCAACGCACTAGTAGCAGTCGTCTTACCAATACCGATATTTCCACTAACCAATGCCGTTCCACTAATATCCAAAGCAGTGGTAGCAGTCGTCTTACCAATGGCAACATTACCACCTGAATTAATTGTCATAGGATACGTGGTATTCGCGTGTGTAGAAATAACAAATTGTGTAATTGTTGCTGATAATTCAGCATCAACAGCACTACTAATAGAACCACCATAACTCAACGCAAAAACAGCATCTTGATAAAATCTCAATTTAGAATATGTACCATTCGCATTTTTGGCAGTTACATAAATAGTAACAGCACAATACACAGCGTTCGAATTACATTTAATATAATAACTAGATGTCTGATTAGTACTATCATAAACAACAACAAAATCAATATTAGTGTCAGTGAATACATTTGACCCAATAGTATTATTTAATAAAATAGAACTAATAGGAGCAGTGGCTCCACTATTATATGTAGTAGTAACGTCAATATTATAAGTATTATTTTGGTATGTGACTAATCCTACAACGCGGAAAGTTACTTTCTGTTGAGAGTCTCCACATTGGGCTAATTTATACCAGTTTGCTGCAGACATCGTTTTCACAAAAGTACCAACGCCAGCATTTCCAGTGGTAGGTTCTTTTGATGCAACCCCTCCAGCGACTTCGAGTTGTGTTCCTGAAGCGTCTGGTACATTATTAACACCAACCTTGCCACCAGCAGGATTCAAAGCCAAACGCTGACCTCCAACAACGTTCGTTTGATTTACTTGAATCTTACCGATTGGAAAGTTGGTTATGTTAGTATCTAACATAAGACCCATTCTAGAATTGGTATCCGTGCTACCAGTGAGTACAATTTGTCCAGAAACATCGGCATTGGCGCCAGATGAATCACTAGTTACTAACAAGCGAGTATTGGTTGATGAATTCGTCATACTAGCATAGGTAGCGTTATTGATGGCTAATTTCGATGAAATAAGAGTAACACCACTGATATCCAAAGTAGCAGCCGCAGTCGTCTTACCAATGGCTACATTACCGTTAGTCTTAATAGTAATTCCACCACTTATATCGCTAAGCCCACTAGTGGATGCGGTATATATACCAATACCACCGGGGTCACTTGAATTACCAGGAGGATTAAATTCAATATAAGCCTTGTTAGTAACATCGATTACATTTTGTATTCTTGTACTTGCTTGAATCCAAGTAGTGCCGGTAGTATGTCTATAATTATAAATATTCAAATATGAACTATTCTGATCAAGTGAACCAATTAAATTCACTGAATTACTAGTACTACCGAGAACACTTGATAAAGTATCGCTACGTATGTTCAATTTATGACTATTAATAGTGGCACCAATTGAAACATTACCACTAATATCCAACGCAGTAGTAGCAGTTGTTTTACCAATACCGATATTTCCACTAACCAGAGCGGAACCACTTATATCTAACGCGCTATTAGCAGTCGTTTTACCAATACCAACGTTACCAATAAGAAACGTTGAGCCACTAACATCAAGAGTACCACTGGCATCAGTTTTACCAATAGCAACTTTTCCACTAATCAATGCCGTTCCACTAACATCCAACGCAGTAGTAGCAGTCGTTTTACCAATACCAATATTACCACTAACTAATGCAGTTCCACTAATATCTAACGCGCTATTAGCAGTCGTTTTACCAATACCAACGTTACCAATAAGAAACGTTGAGCCACTAACATCAAGAGTACCACTGGCATCAGTTTTACCAATAGCAACTTTTCCACTAATCAATGCCGTTCCACTAATATCTAACG
>Ga0214921_10005391_pt1 | contig 18101 bp, 20 predicted proteins | sample LL1505_MetaG_FD_177992 | JGI IMG/M metagenome (GOLD analysis project Ga0214921, IMG submission 177992) | Freshwater microbial communities from Lake Lanier, Atlanta, Georgia, United States - LL-1505 | ecosystem: Environmental > Aquatic > Freshwater > Lake | place: USA: Georgia | collected... | reverse complement strand
TCGTTCCCTCGACCTGAACAAGTGGGTGGCGCATTTTTTCCGGTTCTGGTTGTGGTTGACCACCGGAATGGTGACCAAGGAATGGGCAGCGATTCACCGCAAACACCACGCCAAGTGCGAAAGCGCTGAAGACCCCCACAGCCCCCAGGTTTTTGGCATTCGCAAAGTGTTTTGGGAAGGTGCGGAGCTGTACAGCGCTGAAACCCACAACCAGGACACCATGGCGCGTTTCGGCCACGGCACACCCAACGACTGGATTGAGCGCAATGTGTACTCCATCTACAAATGGCAAGGCGTGGGCCTGATGTTGATCATAGATTTGGCCTTGTTTGGCGCCGCCGGTGCGGTGGTCTGGGCAGTGCAGATGGCCTGGATTCCTGTTACCGCGGCGGGTGTGATCAACGGCATTGGCCACTACTGGGGCTATCGCAATTTTGAAGCAGCCGATCACAGCACCAACATCGTGCCGTGGGGTATTTTGATTGGCGGTGAAGAGCTGCACAACAACCACCACACCTACCCCACTTCAGCCAAGTTGTCGGTCAAACCCTACGAATTTGATATCGGTTGGCTGTACATCTCTGTTTTGCAGGCCTTTGGCTTGGCCAAGGTTAAAAAGACGCCGCCCAAGTTGGCTTTGGGTCAAGTCAAGCCCATGGCCGACGCGCACACTCTTGAAGCGCTGATCAACAACCGCTATGAAATCATGGCCGGTTATGCGCTGGGCATGCAAAAGGCGTTTCAGGACGAAATTCAAGCACTTAAAGATCGCAGCGCCGACCTCTCCGTGATCAAAGCGGCCAACAAGTGGTTGCACCGCGATGAAGACAAAGTGCCTCAATCGGCTGTAACCGATCTTGCCAAAGCCCGCGCGGCTTCGCCTGTATTGGACAAAATGGTCACCATGCGTGAAGAGCTGCGTCACCTGTGGCTCAACACCAGCGTGTCACGTGAGCAGCTGTTGGCCGATCTTCAAGCTTGGTGCCACCGCGCCGAAGCCAGTGGAATTGCGGCCTTGCGCGACTTTTCGCTGATGCTGCGCGCTGCCCGCGCTTAAATCGCTCCCGCCGCCGTGCGTAAGAAGAACATAGTGGCTCCAGTGGGCAGTTCGTAGGCGAATTGACCAAAATTTTGGTAGAACTCGCTCTCCACCCGACCAAGTGCGCCAGAAGCTGGCCACCACATTTCCCACCGCAACGGCGGCGGTGAAGGTGCTGGAAGATTTGGGAATCGTGGCTGGGGTGACGGGGCAGGAGAAAAACCGGAGCTACAGTTACGCTGCGTACATTGCACTGCTGGCTGAATAGTTATTTCGAGGGGAAGGAAACATGCCGATCAAGACGACTACTAGAGGTGGGGCGGTATGGGGCAATTAATACCCAGACCAGAAAACCTCGCCAAACTGGTATCCATGGTGCGCGGCGAGAAAGTGCTATTGGATTCCGACTTGGCGGACCTTTACGGTGTTACAACCAAGGCGCTGAATCAGGCCGTCAAGCGCAATCTAGAGCGCTTTCCTGCGGACTTCATGTTTCAGCTTTCTTCTGACGAGTGGGCGAATATGCGGTCACAAACTGTGACCGCATCACGCCGTAACGTAACCGCGCTTCCGTACGCCTTTACTGAACAAGGCGTCGCCATGCTTTCCAGCGTGCTCCGCTCGCAGCGCGCGGTGGAAGTCAACATCGCCATCATGCGCACCTTCGTCCAGTTGCGCCGCCTGATGGACTCTAACCGCGAATTGGCCCGCCGCATTGACGCCTTGGAAGCCCGGTACGACGAACAATTTGCGTCCTTGTTCGATGCAATCAAGCAGCTCATTACCGAAGACAAACAACGCAAGAGCAAGCGCCCTATTAGATTTCTCTGAGCATCATGTCGGTTCTGCTTTCCGCTCCTAAAGCCTGCGATACAGTAAAGGATAAGAATTTCGAGGGGAGAGGAACATGCTGCTCAAATCAGCCGACGATAAAGTCCAGCAACTGGCGCTAATGGAAGAACTGCAACAATCGCCCATGACGCCACGGACGCAATTCAGTAATCGCGCCCCATTGGTTAAAGAGCTGATTTGCCCCCAATGCCGTGAGAAGATTCGCTATCCCGAAGGCAAGTTTTACTGGAACAACGCCAAGCGCTTTGGTGGATTGCAGTATTGCCGGGAGGATCAAAGCATGTTTGCATGAGCTGACGTTGCTTTCCACAAGAGGGTGTTATTTAATTAACAAATTTTCCCTATGCCACCTGAACGCACGAGCATCAACTTGAAGACTAGAGGTATTTGCCTCCCGAATTGGGTGGCCGTGGAATTTCTTTAGATTCGTGTTCTGAGCTATAGAAGAAACAGAGATTGGTACAAGTACTTTTCGATCGTCACCAATACCAAATAATCCTTTGTCAAAAGCCCAATGATGGCGTTTGCACAGGGCAAAACCGTTCCGAGCATCGTCGGCCCCCATTAGAGAACGGGGCACAACATGAGCAGCATCGATTTCGATTAATCCAGCAGGTGTTCTTAGAGCCTCTTCGCAGACAGCACAAGTTTCTTTGTACTCTTCAACTATCGTTGTGCGGAACACAATCGACCTAGCTACTTTGTTTACATTAGTTGTAACCATGCCGGCCGTAGGATCTATAAGACTGAATGGCGCCGTTTCGAGAGCCTTTTCCTCTATTTGTGCAGAACGAAGGTCATCATCTGAAACCGGTGGAGTCGTTTTTGTGACTGCCCCCCACCTTCTTCCGACAACCAGTGCCATTGCCGCCGGAAATTCTGGGGACTTTTTTCTAACCAAGGTTAGTCTGTAATAGTCGAGGCGATCAATACTTCGCTGGATGATCAAAATATCTCCGCCGATTGCAACATTCCGCAAAGGGCCAAGTTGATCAGTCAGTCTGGACTCTGGGCTACGTGCACCCCCCCAAGTCTGGAATTGATACCGTGTGCTTACGGTGCCTTTGTAGTCGTTTTCAACAAACAACTGAGCATTGATCCGGTGATCAATCGTTGGGTTAGCGGCTGAAGTTACACCAGTCAATCCGGGGAAGAACTTGCGTAGGTCTTGTGGTATGACAACGCCCCCTTGGTGCCCAGGTGCACTTCCTGTGTCGTTGTTTGCAAGCACTTTGAATATTGGAAAGTCCCACTCATGAGAAGAAGAAAGACAACTCAGCGCCATAGCCCAAATACCCCCTTTGGTAAGTTTCTACTTGAATGCCTCTTGTGTAGGTGCTTCTTCATGCCCGGAAGCAGATAACGTAATTGTGTTTCACCGAATTTAGTCCAGACCGATATTTGTCGTAGCTCGGACGTCTTCGGATACTCGAGTGCCGCGTAAACATTCAGCCAAAAAAATACGATTACCTTTGGTGTGCTTGCCGAAGTAGCGTTTCGAGATGTTCAATGGAGGCGTTAGGAAGTTTGTAGCCGCTACGCCGTATCTCACATTCCCATATCACCAAAACCATCCAGCCAAGCCCCTCGAGGACTCGATAATTACGCTCGTCCCGCTCCGCATTTCTGGTTAACTTTGATCTCCAGAATTCAACGTTGCTGGCAGGCCACTTGAAATACTTACAGTAATGACGGTGCCAAAAACACCCGTGGACAAAGAGTACAACCTTTCTCGATGGAAAAACAAGATCTGGACGTCCAGGTAGATTGCGACCACCAAGGCGGTACCTGAACCCTTTGGCATGCAGAGCACAACGGACAAAGATTTCAGGGGCCGTATTCTTTCCCTTAATGGTTGACATCATTCGACTGCGCGTAGTTGTATCAACTTTGTCAGTCATGTTCTCAAGTAAGTGGTGTCTGGAATACGTTTCAGCCCAAATTGAAGAGTCTCAATCATTCAATATCAATATTGGTCTTTTGAGCTTCGTTTTGGAAATGCATGCTTTTCATTTCAGGCGGCCAATCGTTGATCTGTATGTGCAGAAGTGTTTTGTGAGAGGAGTGGTTGCATTGCTCTGGCAACCGCTTCGATCACTGGGACTACCACCGAATTTCCGAACTGCTTATAGGCGCGAGTATCGGAAACTGGGATCTTGAATGTGTCTGGAAAACCCATGAGGCGCGCACATTCTCGCGGTGTTAATCGCCTAGGGTTCTTTCTGCTACCTTGACTAACCAAAATCTCCGAACCATCTTTGTAGTAGCGTGCAGACAGTGTGCGGGTAATGCTCTCTCGAGTCACCAATCCATAGCCAAAACCGTTGCCTGCAGCTTGATGTTTCTTCTTGTAGTTTTGCAAGTAAGCCCAGAGGTTGTCTGTAAGGGTGTACTTGTCCAAGTGCTTGCGTTTCTGGTGGTCGTAGAAGCGGTCCTGATCGGCGTCTATGAACGGCTCACCCGATTTCCTGTGCAGGATTGATCCGAGTCTATGGTTACCTTTTTCAGGTAAATCGACCATGTCCCAGTCAAAAATTACTGGGTCTCGAAAGCCCAAAATAATGATGCGCTCCCTATGTTGGGGAACGAAGTGTGCACCGTCTATGACTTTGTGGAAAATCTGATAGCCGAGTTCGTCTCGCAATGTCCTGATGATCACGTCAAATGTGCGACCGCGGTCATGGGTTTGCAAGTTCTTCACGTTTTCCAGCATGAAGGCGCGAGGACGCTTCTTCGCGATGATCCGAGCTACATCAAAGAAGAGTGTCCCTTGGGTTTCATCTGCAAATCCATGAGCGCGTCCGAGGGCATTCTTTTTGGATACGCCAGCGATTGAGAATGGTTGACAGGGAAAACCGCCAAGAAGAACGTCATGGTCAGGAATGTCGTCTGCGTCGATTTTCGTTATGTCTCCGTTGATTTCATGTCCTGCCGGGAAATTTGCAGCGTAAGTTTTTTGTGCATAAGAGTCCCACTCGCTGGTAAAAATGCATTCACCGCCAATTGCTTCGAAGGCCAACCGAATGCCACCAATGCCAGCGAAGAGATCAATGAAGCTGAAGTCCTTGCTGCTTGAACCCGATGAACCGAAATCAAGAAGACGCTGAAGCTCGGAGGCAATGTATTTCCGAGGAGCGGCTTCACCTGTTTTCCAACGCCGAAGTGTGCGATCTGTAACACCGAGGTGAGTCGCCAGATCAAGGTCCGGCCGTGCTTTCTTGGCTGCGTTAAGGTAGGCGATTACTGCGCTGTTGTCTAGGGTGGAAAGGCTCATCTTAATCTCCGTGTCATTTTTCGGACATTATGTCCTAAAAATGTCCCTATGATTTTATATACAGGTTAGTCGTATGTGCAAACGAGCTGTAGCAAGAGGAATAAGAAAGGCCCGCATTTGCGGGCCTCTATTTCCTGGTGGGTGCGAACCTACTTCCCCAACTCCAAGAAATCATCCCCCTTGCCCAGCTCCAGCATCCCCGCAGTGGAATACACCTGCATCTTGGCCCGCGTATCCGTAATGTCCAGATTACGCATCGTCAGTTGCCCAATACGATCCAGTGGGCTAAATGGCGCGTCTTCCACCTTCTCCATGCTCAGGCGCTCGGTGTTCAGCAGGCTGTAGTCGTTGCCGCGGCGCAGTTCCATGGTGACGGTGCCGGTCACGGCCTTGGCGACCCAGCGCTGGGCGGTTTTGCGCAGCATGAAGGCCTACTCCAACCTGCTGGATCAGGCCATTCACTCCATGATCGAGCGCCAGCAAGAGCAGGATGTGGACAGCCTGTTTTCGCCAGGAAAAACCAGCGCCTTGGTTGGAGAGATTGCCGGGCTCGAAGACTTCGAGCTGATCAGCTTCTTGGTGATTCAAACCGCCTAGAAAACGCTTGTTGACAGCATAAGTGTTGATATATATCATGAGGCATACCACATACTCCTAAAGAGGCGAAAAATGCACCAAACTGCCAAGATATTTGCCACCGGCCGCAGCCAGGCGGTTCGCCTGCCGCTGGAGTTTCGATTCGACGTTGCCGAAGTCTTCATCCGCCGCGATCCCATTACGGGTGATGTGGTTCTGTCTCGTAAGCCCACCGATTGGCAAGGCTTACTCGACGCAGTGGCACTCAACAAAGACGAGGACTTAAGCTTGGAACGCCGCCAAACCCGCACACGGCGCGACCCCTTTGAGGGCTTCCAAGAATGAGCCAGCGCTACCTGCTCGACACCAACGTGGTCAGCCACATCATGCAGGGGCGCGATGCCCAATTGCTGGCGCACCTTACGACCGTGCCCGTCGGGCAGGCAGTGATGTCTAGCGTGACTCTGGCGGAGCTCGAATATGGCCTGCACCGCAAAGGGCAACCCGTTCGCTTGCGCAATGCCCTGACGCAAGTGCTGCTTCGCATGGATGTGTTGCCGTGGAATGAAGAGGTGGCCGTTTGTTATGGTGAACTGTGCGCCACGCTGGAAGCCCAAGGCATCAACCTGAGCGACTTTGACATGATGATCGCCGCCCACGCCGTCGCATTGGATTTGATCTTGGTCAGCCGTGACAAAGCCTTTGCGCAGGTGCCAACGGGCATGGCTCAACGCTTGAGGCTGGAAGTTTGGTAACCCACGCCGCCAGCGCTTTGTTCGCCTGGCCGTCGCAGGCAGCAGTGGGCCGCCCGGTAGCCAAGTCTAAAATCTACGCCCATGCCAAACCAACGGCAGCATTGCGTGCGCTGTTTGTGGCTTGCAGGGCATTAACAAAGCCGTGTTCAGTCAGTACCGGAGCAACCCGGAAGACTTCATGCAGAAGGCCGAAAACCACATTTACGACTACGTGTTCACTGGGTATGGGAAGTTGATGGAGTTGGTGGCCTAGCCGATAAGTTCTTGGTTGCGCACCAATGACAAAGCCCGCCAAGCTTCCCCTTGGCGGGCTTTGTCTTTGAGGCTTCAACGGGACGGCCTACTTGCCCAACTTCAAAAAGTCATCCCCCTTGCCCAGCTCCAATAGCTCAGCATTCGAATAGATGCCTAGCTTGGCGCGGGTGTCCGCAATGTCCAGATTACGCATCGTCAGTTGCCCTATGCGGTCCAGTGGACTAAACGGTGCATCTTCTACCTTTTCCATGCTCAGGCGCTCGGGCGCGTAGGTCAGGTTGGGGCTCTCGGTGTTGAGTAGGCTGTAGTCGTTGCCGCGGCGCAGTTCCATGGTGACGGTGCCGGTCACGGCCCTGGTTCAGCAGGCGGACCAGCTTGCGACCATTCTCGCGGTATTGCTCGATGGTGTCTTCTTTGTGGATGCTGCAAAGTGCAACGGGGCGGCCTTCAAACAGTGACCCGATGCTACAGTTTGGCTGGCGATCTAAACGGCCGCTTCTGATGCGACTGGCACAAGTTCCGCCAGCAAAGTCTCAGGCGCAATGTCCTGCTCATGCGGCCAGGTAATGGCGCCAAACAGGGTACCCACCTGATTGAAGTAACCCACATCCTTCAACTCGCGGAAGACGCCTTTGTCCAGATAAGGCTTCACGTCGAAAACGCCCCGTCGCCCGTCGGCCACTTCGACGTAAAGCCGGTAGTCCGGCAGGGGTTTGACGAGAGTAACATCCCAGTACATGGTTGGATCCTCAGAGTGGAGCAATTTTGTATGGACTTTCGCCGTTTACGGCAAGCTCCCAGTCTGCCACCAGTTCATCGCGGTGCAGTTCGATCCACGCTTGCACCAAGCGCAATTGCTTGCGGGGCAACTCGCCGGAAAGGATTTCACCATCTGCGATGCCGATAGATGCTTCGAACTCGGCGTACCGCGCATGGATGTGCGGCAGGTGGTGGTGCTTGTTGTCGATGAGGTACAGGCGGATGATGATGCCGTAGAACATGGAGATAACGGGCATGGAAATTCCTTGTATCGTCGGTTGTCGTTCAGACGCCTGCGGTCTTGGGCCTACTTCCCCAACTTCAAAAAGTCATCCCCCTTGCCCAACTCCAGCATCCCCGCATTGGAATACACCTGCAGCTTGGCGCGTGTATCGGTGATGTCCAGATTGCGCATCGTCAGTTGCCCAATACGGTCCAGCGGCGAGAACGGCGCGTCTTCCACCTTTTCCATGCTCAGGCGCTCAGGCGCGTAGGTCAGGTTGGGGGATTCGGTGTTCAAGAGTGAGTAGTCGTTGCCGCGGCGCAGTTCCACCGTCACGGTGCCGGTCACGGCCTTGGCGACCCAGCGCTGGGCGGTTTCACGCAGCATGATGGCCTGGCTATCGAACCAGCGGCCTTGGTACAGCAGGCGGCCGAGTTTGCGACCATTCTCGCGGTATTGCTCGATGGTGTCTTCGTTGTGGATGCCGGTGACGAGGCGCTCGTAGGCGATGAACAGCAGCGCCAGCCCCGGGGCTTCGTAGATACCGCGGCTCTTGGCCTCGATGATGCGGTTTTCAATCTGGTCGCTCATGCCCAATCCGTGGCGGCCGCCGATTTCGTTGGCTTTGAGAATCAGCTCCACCAGGTCGTTGTAATGCAAGCCGTTGAGCGCCACAGGGCGGCCTTCTTCAAAAGTGACGCTGACTTCTTCCGCCTTGATGGCGCAGTCTTCGCGCCAGAACGGGACGCCCATGATGGGGTTGACGATTTTGATGCCGGAATTCAAAAACTCTAGGTCCTTCGCCTCGTGCGTGGCACCCAGCATGTTGCTGTCGGTGCTGTAGGCCTTCTCGGCGCTCATTTTGTAGCCAAAGCCGTTGGCGGTGATGAAGGCGCTCATTTCGGCGCGGCCGCCCAACTCGTCAATAAATTGCTGGTCCAGCCAAGGCTTGTAGATTTTCAGCGCGGGGTTGGTCAGCAGGCCGTAGCGGTAGAAGCGCTCGATGTCGTTGCCCTTGAAGGTGGAACCGTCGCCCCAGATGTTCACATCGTCCTGCTTCATCGCCGAGACCAGCATCGTGCCGGTGACGGCGCGGCCCAGCGGTGTGGTGTTGAAGTAGGTTTGCCCGGCGGTGGTGATGTGGAAAGCGCCGCTCTGCAGCGCGGCAATGCCTTCAGCAGCGAGCTGCGGGCGGCAGTCCACAAGGCGGGCTTGAATAGCGCCGTATTCCATGGCCTTGCGCGGGATTTCGTCGTAATCGGCTTCGTCGGGCTGGCCTAGGTTGGCGGTGTAGGCGTAGGGCAGGGCGCCCTTTTGCTTCATCCACAACAGCGCGGCGCTGGTGTCCAGGCCACCGGAGAAGGCGATGCCGACCTTTTGGCCAACGGGGATGTTTTGCAAAATGGTGTTGGACATAAACGCTGGATCAACCAAAGTGGCAGATGTAGTGGTAGGCCTCAAACCCCTCGGTCACGCGGATCTGGAACTTGGCGTTGCCCGGTACGTTGAATTTTTCTCCCTCGTTGGAGCGCACCCAAGTGTCAGAACCGTCGAGCTTGTATTCGCAGCTGCCCCCGACGCACTCCATGATCTCGGGCGCGCCGGTATTGAAAGTAAGGGTGGAAGGCAAGATCACGCCCACCGATTTGCTGGTGCCGTCAGCCAAGGTGATGCTGTGGCTCACGCACTTGCCGTCAAAGTACACATTGGCTTGAGGTTTAACGCTGACGTTATGGATAAGGGGGTGGGTTGGGGGGGTCATTGGTGCCGTTCACTTGTGCTTTGAGTTGAATCGATTTTAGGTGATGCATTTTTTAGGCCTTACCTTCTATGCGTTGCGCCCAGAGGGCTGCGTCAAACCCTACGCTCACAGAACCATCTGGCCAACAGACCACCGGGCGCTTGATGACGCTGGGCTGGCTTTGCATCAGCTTCATGGCGCTGGCAGCGTCTATTACAGCCTGCTGAACAGCTGGATCCAACTTGCGCCAGGTGGTGCCTTTGCGGTTGATCAAGGGCTCCCAGCCTAGAGCATGTGCCCAAGTTGCAAGGCCGTCTGTTTGGACCCCTTGTTTTTTAAAGTCCCAAAACACCACCTCTATCCTCCGATCGGCCAACCAAGAGCGGGCTTTTTTGACAGTGTCGCAATTGGTAATGCCGTACATCGTGACCATGGCAGTGGAGCGGGCGGGTGTGGTGAGCGTCATGAGTGACAATCTTGCCACGTATGACCCTGAAGTTTTCCCAACTTGGCGATTGGCTCAGCCATTGCGAGCGCTTGCACCCCAGCACGATCGACATGGGCTTAGACCGCGTGAGGCAAGTGGCCCAGCGCATGGGTTTGCATGTGAGCTGTCCTGTCATTACGGTGGCTGGCACCAACGGCAAGGGTTCCACCTGCGCCATGCTCGAATCCATTCTGTTGCAAGCGGGGTACCGCACGGGGGTCTACACCTCCCCCCATTTGGTGCATTTTGAGGAGCGTTTGCGCCTGCAGGGTCAAATGGTGCAGGGTACTGAGCTGTTGACCTCTTTTGAGCGGGTAGAGCAAGCACGTACGGATCACACCCTCTCGCTCACTTATTTTGAATTCACCACGCTGGCCATACTGGACTGCATGAGCCGTCAAGCCTTGGACGTGGCCATTTTGGAAGTGGGCTTAGGCGGGCGGCTGGACGCTGTGAACATTTTGGACCCCGACTGCGCCATCATCACCAGCATTGATTTGGACCATATGGAGTTTTTGGGACCAGACCGAGAGTCTATTGGCCGTGAAAAGGCCGGCATCATGCGCGCGGGTATACCTGTGGTGGTGAGCGACCCCATGCCCCCCCAAAGCGTGCTCAACCATGCGCAAGCAGTAGGCGCTGATCTATGGCGTTTGGGGCATGACTTCCATTTTTCGGGTGATGCACAGCAATGGGGTTGGAGCACCACCGCTGAAAAAGGCTCGCGCCGCTACAGCGGCTTGGCCTACCCTGCTTTGCGGGGCGCCAATCAGTTGCTCAACGCCTCGGGGGTTTTAGCCGCCTTGTCTGCGTTACGAGACAGGCTGCCCGTGACTGCTCAAGCGGTACGCAACGGTTTGGCCATGGTGGAATTGCCCGGGCGCTTTCAAATGGTGCCGGGCCAGCCTACACTGGTGTTGGATGTGGCGCACAACCCCCATTCCATGGCGGCCTTGGCGGTCAATCTGGACGCCATGGGGTTTTATCCTGCGACGCACGCGGTGTTTGGGGCTATGGCGGATAAAGATTTATCCACCATGCTTAAAAAGCTCATGCCCTTGGTCGAACATTGGTACTTCACCGACTTGCCCACGCCGCGCGCAGCCAAGGCGCAAGATTTGATGAGCCAATGTCAGGCCATGAGCACCCACAAAGACGTGACGTGGTCCACATTTGAAAACCCCATGCAAGCACTGGAAGCGGCCATGAGGTCTGCAGACCCGGCAGATAGAATTGTGGTGTTTGGCTCTTTTTACTCGGTAGGCGGGGTGCTCAAGCAAGGCTTGCCTAAACTTCAGGCTCAACATTTGAACGTTTCTGCCCCACCACCCTCGCAAACTTAATCAGAAGACTTCAGCACGACATGGCCTTTTTCAAGTTTCGCAAAGCTTCAGAGTCTTCACCTGAGGAGGCTCAAACCACAGAACCGGTTGAAGTCATGCGCAAACGTGCACGCCATCGACTTATGGGGGCGGTGGTGTTGGTGCTCACGGCTGTGGTGGTGTTTCCCTTGCTGGTGGACAAGCAGCCGCGACCCGTTGCGGTGGATATTCCTATCGAAATCCCAGACAAAAACAAAGTTCGCCCTCTAGAGACTGAAGTGGCAGAGGCGCAAAAAGACTCTCAAAAGATCGCCCCTGTGGCCCCTGAAACCTCAAGCCCAAGTGCGCCGGCTGCCAGTGCTGCACCAGCTCCACCCGAGGCTACAGTGAGCGCGCCCGTTGCCAAAGTGGAAGAAGTGTTGGCCACTTCTGAATCCAAAGCTAAAGAAGCGGCCCGGGCAGAAGCTTTGTTGGCTGGCAAAGAGCCATCAAACAAAGAGACTGCAAATAAAGAGACTTCTAATAAAGACACCCCAGCCAACGGCGAGCGCTTCATTGTTCAGTTTGGGGCCTATGCTGAAAACGATAAGGCGCAAGAGGCCCGGCGCAAGGTCGAAAGCACGGGACTTAAAACATACACCCACGTGATCGAAACCAAAGAAGGGCGACGTATCCGTACGCGTGTGGGGCCTTTTGCCTCCAAAGCCGAGGCTGAGCAGGCGGCCGATAAGATCAAAAAACTTGATCTTCCCGTGACCATTTTGAAGCTGTGACCCATCTGCTCTTGAGCCTGATCCCCTATGTTGGCTGTTGACTGGGCCTTTGCGGCAGTGATGCTTTTGTCCCTGCTGGTAGGGGCGGTTCGGGGCTTGGTGCATGAGGTGTTGTCCCTTATGTCCTGGGTTGCGGGCTTTTTACTGGCGCAGTGGTTTGCGCCCGCTGTGGGCAATTGGTTGCCCATGGCCGGTGCCAGCGACATGATCCGTTATGCCGCAGGTTTTTTGATGGTGTTCATATGCGTCATGTTGCTCACCGGCTTGTTGTCGTTTGTTTTGAAAAAAGCCCTGTCTTCGGTAGGTTTGCGCCCTGTGGATCGGGTGCTGGGCTCTTTGTTTGGTGGCATGCGCGGTTTGATTTTGGTGTGGGCAGCAACCGTGGTGGTGAGCATGACGCCGCTAAAGACCAGCGACTGGTGGCGTGAGTCCCAAGCTGTAGCCTTGTCCGTTGGATCTTTGCAGCGCGTCAAGCCCCTGTTGCCGCAAGAGTTTGCAAAATACATACCCTAAACAACCTGTCTGGATCGCCCCATGTGTGGAATTGTTGGTTTGGTCAGTCAAGTGCCGGTCAATCAGACCATCTATGACAGCCTATTGCTGTTGCAGCACCGTGGCCAAGATGCTGCGGGCATCGTGACCCAGCAAGAGCGCAAGTTTTTCATGCACAAGGCCAAGGGCATGGTCAAAGACGTGTTTCGCACCCGCAACATGCGCGCCTTGCCCGGCAACTGCGGCTTGGGGCAAGTGCGCTACCCCACGGCCGGCAATGCGTTTAGCGAAGAAGAGGCCCAACCGTTTTACGTCAACGCGCCGTTTGGCATTGTGTTGGTGCACAACGGCAACCTCACCAATGCCCAACATTTAAAACTCGAACTCTTTCACAACGACCATCGCCATATCAACACCGAGAGTGACTCTGAGGTGCTCATCAATGTGTTGGCTGACGAGCTCGAAAAATCGACCCGCGGTAAAACCTTCACCACCGAGGGCGTGTTTGCTGCGGTGCGGCAGGTGCACAAGCGTATTCGGGGTTCTTATGCGGTGATCGCCCTGATTGCGGGGTATGGCGTGCTGGCTTTTCGCGACCCCTTTGGTATTCGCCCCCTGTGCATGGGGCGCAACCAAGCCCAAAGCGTCATGCTGGCCAGCGAGTCGGTGGTGCTCGAAGGCACCGGCCACGCTTACGAGCGCGACATTGCGCCAGGCGAAGCCGTGTTTGCGAGCTTAGACGGCCAAGTGTCTGCGCAGCAATGCGCCGAACATCCTAGCTTGCACCCCTGCATTTTTGAATATGTGTATCTGGCCCGCCCAGACTCGGTCATGGACGGTATTTCGGTCAATCAAGCCCGCTTGAATTTGGGCGAAGCCCTGGCTCGCCGGGTCATTTCTACCGTCCCACCTTCAGAAATTGATGTGGTCATCCCCATTCCGGAATCCAGCCGACCCAGCGCCACCCAATTGGCCCAGTTACTGGGCCTGACATACCGCGAAGGCTTTGTCAAAAACCGCTACGTGGGCCGCACCTTCATCATGCCCGGGCAAGCCATTCGCAAAAGATCAGTGCGTCAAAAATTGAATGTGATTGCCAGCGAATTCAAAGACCGCAATGTGCTGCTGGTGGACGACTCCATCGTGCGTGGCACCACCAGTCAGGAAATCGTGCAAATGGCGCGTGACGCGGGTGCCCGCAAGGTGTACTTGGCAAGTGCCGCCCCGCCGGTGCGCTACCCCAATGTGTACGGCATCGACATGCCTACTGTGGGGGAACTGGTGGCTCATGGCCGCACCGTGGAAGAGATCCGCCAAATTATTGGGTGCGATGCGCTCATTTACCAAGACGTGGACGGTATGAAAGAAGCCATAGGTTCGCTCAACCCCCAAGTGCAGGGGTTTGATGCCTCTTGTTTTGATGGGGTGTACGTCACGGGCGATATTCAAGCGGAAGACATTGCCCGCATGAATGCCCACAGGGTCAAGGGCGAGGAGTTGGATTCCGACACCTCGCGTTTGGCGCTACCCAACCAACAGGAAGACTGAACATGGCCAAAACTTCATCCAAAGCCAACTCCAACACCCACCCCTTGCACATCAACACACTTGCTGTGCGTGAGGCGGTCGAGCGCAGTCAATATGGAGAAAACTCCGAGGCGCTTTACCTCACCAGCAGTTTTGTGCAACCAGACGCTGCCACTGCGGCCCGCCGCTTTGCGGGGGAGGAGGAGGGTTACATCTATTCCAGGTTCACCAACCCCACCGTGGTGAGCATGGAACGCCGCTTGGCCGCGCTAGAAGGTACAGAGGCTTGCATCGCCACCAGCTCTGGCATGGCCGCCATCTTGACCATGTGCCTGGGCCTCCTTAAGGCGGGCGACCATGTGGTGTGTTCGCAGTCGGTGTTTGGCTCCACCATCAAACTCATTGCCAGCGAAATGGGCAAGTTTGGTGTGCAAAGCACCTTTGTCGCTCAAACCGATTTGGCCCAGTGGCAAAACGCCATTCGCCCCAACACCAAAATCTTATTTGCCGAAACCCCCACTAACCCGCTGACCGAGGTGTGTGACATCAAGGCCTTGGCGGACATGGCCCATAAGGCAGGTGCCTGGTTGGCGGTAGACAACTGTTTTTGCTCACCGGCCTTACAGCGCCCTGTGGAGCTGGGGGCTGACCTCATCATCCATTCAGGCACTAAATATCTGGACGGGCAAGGTCGCGTGTTGGCGGGTGCTATTTGCTGCCCGCAAAAAATGATCGATGAGTCGTTTATGCCGCTCATGCGCAGTGCGGGTATGAGTTTGTCGCCCTTCAATGCCTGGGTGGTGCTCAAAGGGCTTGAAACCTTGGCTATTCGTATGCAGGCTCAAAGTGCTTCCGCCCTTGATTTGGCCACTTGGCTGGAGCAACACCCCAAAGTGGCACGGGTGTACTACCCAGGTTTGGTCTCCCACCCACAGCACGAGTTGGCCATGCGTCAACAGTCAGGATGTGGGGGTGCCGTGTTGTCCTTTGATGTGGTGGGCGGCGCAGAGTCCGGCGGCGGCCCAGCCCAAGCCCGCACCAATGCTTTTGCCGTGATTGATGCCACACAGGTCATGTCCATTACCGCCAACTTGGGCGACACCAAAACCACCATCACCCACCCCGCCAGCACTTCGCATGGGCGCTTGACTGAAGTGCAGCGGCAAGCTGCAGGTATTGGCCAAGGGTTGATTCGTGTGGCTGTTGGCTTGGAGCACCTAGACGATTTGAAGTCCGACCTCCGGCGTGGGCTGGATACTTTGCCTTAAGGATTTGTGTTGACCACTCGCGTTCGTACCCGTTTTGCGCCGTCTCCCACCGGTTTTATTCATTTAGGCAACATCCGCTCGGCCCTGTATCCATGGGCGTTTGCGCGGTCTCAAGGTGGTGACTTTATTTTGCGGGTTGAAGACACCGATCTCGACCGTTCTACCCAAGCCTCGGTAGATGTTATTTTGGAAGGCATGGCCTGGCTCGGTCTTGATTACGACGAAGGTCCCTACTACCAAATGCAGCGCATGGAGCGTTACAAGCAAGTGGTCGCTGAGTTGCTGGCTGCTGGTCATGTTTACCCCTGTTACATGAGCGTGCAAGCGCTAGATGCCCTTCGCGAGCAACAAATGGTCGCCAAACAAAAGCCACGATACGACGGCACTTGGCGCCCCGAACCCGGCAAAGTGCTGCCGCCAGTTCCTGAAGGTGTGCAGCCCGTGTTGCGTTTTAAAAACCCGTTGCAGGGTTCGGTGGTGTGGGAAGACAAGGTCAAGGGCCGCATTGAAATCAGCAACGAAGAGCTGGACGACCTGGTCATTGCCCGCCCCGCCTCGGCGGGTGAGCCCATTGGTGCGCCCACCTATAACTTTTGTGTGGTGGTGGACGACATCGACATGGCCATTACCCATGTGGTGCGCGGTGACGACCATGTGAACAACACCCCACGGCAAATCAATATTTTCAAAGCTTTGGGCAAAGAGCCGCCCGTATATGCCCACTTGCCTACCGTGCTCAATGAGCAAGGCGAAAAAATGAGCAAGCGCAACGGCGCCAAAGCTGTGACCGCCTACCGAGACGAAGGCTACTTGCCCGACGCCATGGTCAACTACTTGGCCCGCCTGGGCTGGAGCCACGGCGACGATGAAATTTTTTCGCGCGAACAATTCCTGCAATGGTTCAACCTCGACCATTTGGGTAAAAGTGCGGCGCAATTTGACGAGGCCAAACTCCGCTGGGTCAACGCCCAGCACCTGAAGGCAATGCCTAACGAAGCCTTGGCTCAACTTCTTGATCCCATCTTGCGCGATCGCCAGCTGGTACCGGACCCGCGCTTGGCTGCCATTTGCGGCTTGTTTAAAGACCGTTGCGACACCCTATTGGCATTGGCCGACTGGGCGCAGGCCTTTTATGCCGACGTCACCCCAAAGCCTGAAGAGCTGGCCCAACATCTAACGCCAGCAGTGCAGCCCGCCGTAGCCGCCTTGGCTGTGGGCTTGGCCGATTGCACTTGGGACAAGGCCAGCATTAATGCGGTTATCAAGCAGGTTTTGGCAGAGTTTCAAATCAAAATGCCGCAACTGGCCATGCCGGTGCGTGTGCTCACCATGGGCACGGCACAAACTCCATCGCTTGACGCGGTGTTAGAGCTGCTGCAACGTGAAAATGTGTTGCATCGTTTAAGGCTGCCTTAAATTTCAGTCTATAATTTCAGGCTCGATGCAAATCCCAAGGGGGTATAGCTCAGCTGGGAGAGCGCTTGCATGGCATGCAAGAGGTCAGCGGTTCGATCCCGCTTACCTCCACCAAAAGGTCTCGTCGAGGAGCTTTCGTCCAGGTTTTGACCCTATCGTCTAGAGGCCTAGGACATCACCCTTTCACGGTGAGTACCGGGGTTCGAATCCCCGTAGGGTCGCCAAGTTTTGCAACACTTGGTTCCGTCGGCAACGGCAGAACAAAGTTGCAATGGAGTGGTAGTTCAGTTGGTTAGAATACCGGCCTGTCACGCCGGGGGTCGCGGGTTCGAGTCCCGTCCACTCCGCCAAATAAAAACCCTAAGTAATTGATTTACTTAGGGTTTTTTCTTTTGTGCATTACAAAAGATACACCCAAAGATACACTTTTTATCTGATTATTTGCTTAAATAACAGGCAAAATTTTTTAGATTAGCACTTCTGAAGTCTTTGGGCAAGTCTGTGCACAAGCTCCTTGTAAATCCGATACACGCGCTTGTGATTCCATTTGAAGCCTTTGACATTACGCAAATACAAATAGCAAAGACCAAAGCCCCAGTTTCGATGGTTGTCGGTAAGTTTGATCAACCAATTGGCCACTTCGTCGTTCTCAGCATCGAGCTTGCGCTCGTAGCGATAGCAAGACTCGCTGATTCGAAATGCCACACAGACAACACGAATGCACACACCTTGCTCAGAAACCACCTTGTGGGCCATCTCCCTTCTGCGAGATGGCCTCACCACTTTTTTTCGAGCGCCTCCGACACGATCTCGGCCTTGAGCTTTTCCTCAAGGTACATCTTCTTCAGCCGGCGGTTCTCTTCTTCGAGCTCTTTCATGCGCGACATCATGGATACATCCATGCCCCCGTACTTGGCCCGCCATTTATAAAAGGTCGCCGTGCTGATGCCTAACTCACGACAAATGTCTGGAACGCCCAAACCAGCCTCAACTCGTTTCACCGCTTCCACGATCTGGCTGTCACTGAATTTCGATCTCTTCATATAGAACCTCTTCCATTGGAAAAAATTCCACTTCTCACCCCTTTGGTTCTAGGGGACGATTACCTTTAGAGTTCCCTAAATTTTTCGAGCAATAGATTCTTTTCCAGATGGCCTTGGACAAGGGTATCCCAGATTTACAAAGGAGTTGAGGCTGGCTTGGGTGTTCCAGACATTTGCCGCATTCTGATCACAAATGATCGACGCTACCTCCCCTTTGGGAAATGGGCCTGTGCTACGACAATAGTCAGTTGAAGTAGGCGCCGCCATCCACCAGAAGCGTTTGGCCGGTAATGAACCGG
>Ga0214921_10005390_pt1 | contig 18102 bp, 18 predicted proteins | sample LL1505_MetaG_FD_177992 | JGI IMG/M metagenome (GOLD analysis project Ga0214921, IMG submission 177992) | Freshwater microbial communities from Lake Lanier, Atlanta, Georgia, United States - LL-1505 | ecosystem: Environmental > Aquatic > Freshwater > Lake | place: USA: Georgia | collected... | reverse complement strand
ACTCCAGTTTTTTTAACTCGAAAAATTTACCCTAAATTTTTTCTAAATTTACACAAAAATTTACCCTAAATTTTTATGCCCGCATTATTTACTCCAAATTTTTTCTAAATTTAGAGAGAAATTTAGGGTAAATTTTTATTCGCATAATTTTTGGACCAAATTTCTCTCTAAATTTAGAAAAAATTTGGAGTAAAATATATTAAAGAATATCTTACAATAATATAAAATGGAAGTTGCGCAAGATTCGATTACCATTACGGATCCACTCATTGTTTCTTACTATAGAGAGAACACAAATATAGACATCGTTACCATGAATCATATTTTTATTGATATACTAAAAAATCTCTCTTCTAATCTCTCTACAACTATAAACTCAACTATTAACTCAAAGATTCTTTCTATAGTGTCAGATATTGACAAGAACATTTCTCTCATGAAGTCTGATATCCTATTAAAGTTTCACGAATCCAAAAAGGAGTACATTGAGGATTTAAAAACTATTTTTTTCAATAATATTTCATCTAATAATGAAAAAATTACCGGAGGCATAGAAAAGAGTAATGAGCTTCTCCTTTCCAAAATGACGGCAGTGATTAATGAAGTCGTGCCAAAAAGTCAAGAAAATAGTTACACGCAAATTGAACAATGTATTAAAAACGTTTTTTCGGCAATACAGCAAGACACAAGCAAGTTACTTGAAATTACAAATAAAATAGATGGCGCTAATAAGAGCGATACTCTAATTAAAACTTATATAGAGGATATTGACAACCACTTAACAAAAATGTTCTCAACCATTCAGCAGCCTATTTTTAGTTCCATTAATTCAAGCGAAGAGAGAACAACTAGCGGCCTACAACAAATTAAAGAGGGAATGATTTTACAACAAAATATTCAAGAAACGTTGAAAACCGAAATTGGAGAATTTTTAAATAAATATAAAAACAATTCGCAGTTTAAAGGAAGTGTTGCGGAGGTAGAATTGCAACACATGATTCTCTCTATCATGCCTTCGGATGAAATAATCAAAGTATCAAGTGATACCGCCACTTGCGACTTTAAAGTGAATAGAAAGGACACGTCAAAACCGAGTATCCTCTTTGAAAACAAATATTATAAAAATCATTCTGCGCCAACGCAGGAAGTCAAAAAGTTTGAGAGAGATGTTCAGCTACAGAAAATTCATGGAATATTCATCTCTCAAGAATCTCCAATCACATTTAAAGATAACTTTCAAATTGATATTATTAATAACTTGATTCATATTTATATTCCAAATGCAAACTATGAAGTTGAAAAAATTAAAATTGCGGTGGACATAATTGATAATCTTTCATTAAGGTTGAATGCAATGGAAAAGGAAACTGGCGACGAATACTCAATAAGTAAAGAAGACATTACAGATATTACAGAAGAGTATAGAGTCTTTGGAATTCAAAAAATACAAATGCTTGACACCATTCGTATGGTGAATAAACAACTCGTTGATAAGTTGGAAGAAATACAACTACCTAAAATTAAAAAGTTTTTGATGAAACTTGGAAATGTAGAGAATGATAATGATTTCAAATGTACGTTCTGCAATAGTTGGTCTGGTAAAAATAAGGCCAGTCTTGGTGCTCATATGAGAAATTGCAAGTTTAATCCAAAAAATAATAACACAGAAATCGGTGATGTTGTATTGTCCGACCAAGAGTCTATAGAACCGGTAGACTTATCTATTAACACTATAGTTAGTGAAAACGTTCAAAAGAAGACTAAGTCAAAAACATCGAAAAAGGTTTAGTTTTATTATTATTTAATTTTGACATACAAAAAATATATATTCTCAACCTAATAGTGGAGGTAGACGTAAAAAAGAAAAATAATTCGTAAAAAAAATAAGTCAAGAAGAAGAAGCAGAAAATACAAATCTATTCGTAGAAAGTAAATGCGATCTTTACTTTATTCGAATAAAAAATTGAAATTAATTTAAAGAAGTGTTGTAAAACAAAAATAGAACCAGATATGGAGCAAGAACCTGTTAAGATAAAGATGCACAAGAAGAAGGCAATGTCCAGTGAGAAGGCATCAATCGTCAAGAAGGCGGGGCATACCAATGAAGACGAGTTCGCTTCTCTCATCGGTGGCGAGGTTGTACCGGGTCGTGGAAAAACTGATGTTGTTAAAAACGGCAACAATTTCTCTCTAAAAAAGGTTTGCAAGCGAATTCAATTTGCACTTTATTCGAGAAATAGTAAGTGTTGGACGGAATCTTCGCCATCTGCCATGATTTGTAAAGATATTCTAACTATATATCCAGAATCATATGAAGAGTACAAAGGAAACAAAGACCATTACAAAAGTCTATTGCAAAATAAGATGGTCGCATTCAAGGACCATCTGTCTAATGTGACCAACCTTAAAGAGTACCTTAGCCTTGTTTTTACCAACTCTGGAGAAGTTGTCTTTATCGTTATGAAAGATGGAACAAATCAGTACGTTTTTAAGGCAATGGAAGCAATTGACACAATTATTAAAGTGGCAAATGTCGTCAATTCCAAGGCCCGTAAAGCTGGTGATAGAGCTGAACAAAAAGTTTTAGTAACTATTCCAAAGAGTAAAGGATATAAAAATCTTATTGAACTCGAGATAAGAAACTCTTCTGCTGGACACTATGCAGAGTTCCTTTGTGTCTGCAACAGAGATTCGCTTTTTGAACTTCTTACAAGTTCTATTAGTGAGGAAGCCGTTTTCAAGAACAACATTATAGTCCGTGGCCAAGCTATTCAAGACTTTGAAAAAAACATACTTTCCGGGTAAACATGTTGCGCAATAAAAATATTTTTTTAATGAGGTAAATACAGGCCATCTTCATACGCAAAATGAGGACATTGTTTAAGAACCAAGACAAACCAATTTTTAGTATTATTACTCGCTTTTTGAAAGACTGCAAGAATTTTCAAAAGACGAAGCGCAAATTCTGGTGCAAGTTGTTCAAATAATGTCATCATAAACTTAATTTTTACCAACGACTCTTCCTTCCTATACGCATCATATTCATAGATATGACTACCATTTGTTAATAAAATAGACTTGCAACCATAGCCAACCTTATGATACGAAATCTCATAAATCAAGTTTGCTAGACCAATTGAACGGATTTGTCGTAAGTAATAGAGAGGGTGATGGAAATGATCAATCATTTGTATTCTTACATCATATGGAATATATGATGCAATAATTTTAAGAACATCATTTGGTATGTTTGTCGCAATCCATTCCAAGTCAAGAGTATTATTTTTTGCGAGATATCTTAGATTGCGTCGCTTTTCCAACGTCCATTCTCTAATTCTCTCTTGCATCAGTTCTTCCTTAATAGCAGACTTTAAACGTTGCTGACTTTTCTGAGCTTTAATTTTTGACCAGTTATATGCACGCTGAGCTAAGGATAATGTCCTAAATGTTTGTTTCTGTTCTTTTTTTGCTTCTTTCAACATTTGCTCTGCTCTTGCTAGAACTTTTTCTGCTTCATATATTTTTGAAAAAGTAGTCGTATATTCTTTTTCTAGAACATTCAAGTTTGTCTCGTTTTCAATGTGAGTTGCTCTAGTTTTTTCATTTATAGCTTCCAATTTTTCAATTCGTCTTTTTAGCGGACTCTTATACGGAGGCGATTCGTTAACTGGCGCCGGATTTTCTAATATATCTACAGATAAACACAGATTCATGGTTTCTTGTTTTAACCAAAATAAAATAAGAAAAACTTTTCAATTTTTATCCAAGCTTCGCCGCAAAAAAAATAAAATAATATATATAGCAAACCAACTTAAAGACCGCCGGGAGGACAAATAATTATTATTTCATGACTTTCTTTTACATTGTCCGTCTCATTGTTTTCCCTGTTTTTCCCTATTCGCTTTTCACCTTGGCCATATGTATACTGCCATTCTGGAAATACTTGCGTATAATCCTTATACCACTCTTTTATAGAAGAGCAATCGTTATACGTTATTAGAAATCCACCTTTATGCGTTTTCAACTTTTCGCATAGTAACTTGTGATTAAAATTATTGTGATGAATCGCAAAATTGCAATTTGGATACATACCTTTGAACATCTTTGAATCTTCGCCCAAATAATATGGTGGGTCAAGAAATAAGAAATCGTTTGGATGTTTATCTAGAACTTCTTCAAAAGAACCTTGTTCCACTTTTAGATTTCCAACATTATAGTTTTTTATCGTTTCTATTATTTTTGTATATTTTTCCGATTTTAAATATACTGAACTACCCCAGCCTAAAAACATAGGACCATATGACAACTGCATATTATAATAGTAATATGCCGCTTGCAATAAAAGACTTGCATCCAATCGTCCCTCTTCCTCTTTTGTCAGTTCCAGTTTATCTCTAGTATTATATACTAGTGTTTTAGGTTTGACCTTATCCCAGTAGTTTAATAGTATATGCCTATTTCTCGTGTAGTTCTCGGCGTCTGGAATCAACTTTTGAAGCTCGGCGGCGAGCTCCTTAGGCCTTTCAATAAGCTGCGTCCAAAAATTAGTCAACATTCCAAATATATCGTAACCAATAACTTCAAATCCAAGGTTTTTAGATAATACTAGCTCAAAAGACCCGCCTCCAAAAAATAATGATACAATTTTCTTTTCTTTTAATGCGGGCAAGTTTTCCAAAATATACCCAATTGCGTTACTTTTTCCTCCGGCATATCGCAAGGGAGAGATAGTTACTCTTTTATAGTCGCGTGCTTTACCTTTTATTTTATTTAGATAATCGGATAAATACGGCTTTTCTTTTTCAAATGATAAGGCCATCTTTTCATTAGAACATTGCTTTTTTGGTATAGAAATAGAAACAACCACATTTGCATCTTCTTCTTCTATTATTAAAGTAGGTTTTTGTTTTGACATAAACTTATTTATATTTATGTATTTAAATAATATAATAAAATCAATTTTTTAAGAAATTATTTTATTATATTTGTTTATCAATAGTTATATGATTTGAAACATTGGATATAATTTTGTTTATTTCCTCTGGTTCGCCACCATTTGCCTCTGAAACTATTTTCAAATACTTGTTATTTTTCTTATCGCTTGAATTATCATAACCCTTATTTTCTTTCGTCCATTCACCAACTTGTTTTGCGTTTCGAATGGAAATATGTTTTATCGCCTTTTTAAGCTTTTGTTTCTCTTCATTCTCCTTTTCCCAAACATTGTTGTCTTTAATATACAATGTTTCTCTCTTAACATCACTACAATGAATCGGACGTTTGTAAACATCTAACTCATTTAAACCATTCACTATAATATTTGTTAAACCTTTCACATACCCAAGTTCCGCAGTTTTTTCTAGATCTTGAAGTGTAAGTTTGAGAGAACTAACAAAGTCCGTTATATTCATAGCATCCTTACATTTCTCATTCAAGAAAAAATTAATATTGAATTTATTTTTATTATTGTTTGTTATATTTGTAGTTGTTGGCTTTTGAGCCAACTCAATAACTAGTTCATTATTCTTTTTATTTTGCTCCATAAGCATTTGTTTAAACTCTTGATTTTCTTTCAATAAAAAAGTTATTAACTCGTTTTCATTTTTTGGAGACTCTAGTTCCTTTTTTTCAGTAGAAACCTGACATATTTTTTTATGTCTTGAAAGACCGGACAAAAATTTGTATTCTTTACCACACTGACACTGAAATGCTAAGGGGATTTTTGGGGAGTTTTGGTTACCATTTGTTATCTTTTCATGTTTAAGTGTTAACAAATGTTTGTTGTAGTCTTTTTTATTGCTGCATTTATAGTCACAAAATTCGCAATAAAAGTTTGATGGGATTTTTTTGGGATTTTCTGTTATCATTTTTATCTATTCTATGATAACATAAAAATCCCCTAAGTTCTTTCTTTAAAAAAATTTCTATTTTGCAAAAAATATTTCAGTAACAACTTTTAAAGATAAAAATTTGAAAATAAACCATTGTGCTCACAACTCACTTTTTATAAAAAAGTGAAAATAAAAAAGTAAAAAGTATTTTGGAAATTGAATTTTGGACATTTATAAATGTCCATTTTTGAAAAGTCCAAAATAGTTTTGGAAAAACGAAATATGTTCTTTAAGTTCTTTTGAGAAATAAAACATTTTTCTTTAAGTTATTTTGGGTTAGAATCCATTGTCTTTAAGTTCTTTTGGGATATATTTACATGGCGTGGGGGGAAGGTCATTTTTCCAAAAATTGAAATGATTAAAGATTCTTAATTTTGAATTATCAAAATGTCTCACCAAACTAAAACTTCTAAGAACATTGTGTTTATTATTGAGAATAATTATCCAGATAACGAATGCGATCATAATGAATATATTAATAAAGATATTATTAATGATGAAACATATTACTCGAGAAATAAGAATTTATTCAAAGAAAGATATTTGAACAATTTGGAAAGTAAACGAGCTTATCAAAATGATTATAACCTTATTAATTGTGAAAAATATAAAAAATATCAAAGTGACTATTATCAGATTCGTAAAACACAAATTCTTGAAACTAAAAAAGAAAAGGTCTTATGTGAATGTGGAAAAATGGTTTCCGCCGGACATTTGACTTGTCATAAAAAGTCAAATATTCATTTAAAACGAATGAATAATGTTGAATATCAGAAAAAATAAAAATTTAATATTTTGACAATAAACAAAATAATAAACGAATAACTTATTTGGACAACTTAACTTTAAAATCTGTCTTCTTTATTACGTCCTGCAAAATGTATAAAATAATTTTGGTAATGGTATTGTTATATCAATATTTTCTTTTTATAAGAAAAACACATCTGATGCAAGGTTTGAAGAATGAAAATACCTCTACTATTCACGTAAAAACAATAATTTACCATAAAATTTACCATAAAATTTACCATAAAATTATATTTTTATAATAAGATATTTTTAATTATTAATATTAATTAATATTAAATATATAACTATGGTTAATCTTTTACAAATACAAAATACAAATGAAATTATTATTCCACAAAATATATTTCAAACATGGCATACAAAACTTTTACCACCTTTAATGTTCAACGCAGTAAAAAAAATAAGAAAAAATAATCCTCGTTTTAACTACAAATTATTTGATGATAATGAATGCCGCGAATTTATAAAACAAAATTTTAGGAGCGATGTTTTAGATGCATACGATAGATTAATCCCTGGTGCATATAAAGCAGACTTATGGAGATATTGTGTATTATTTATTCATGGTGGAATTTACTTGGATATTAAGTACATGCCAAATAAAGACTTCAAGTTTATTAAATTATGCACGCAAGAGCATTTTGTTTTAGATGCTGATGGGTTAGGTATTTATAATGCATTTATTGTTGCGTTACCAGGTAATAGAATATTATTTCGTGCCATTCGACAAATTGTTTCAAATGTGCAAAATAAATATTACGGAGAATCTTCTTTATATCCAACTGGACCAAAATTATTACCCAATTTCATTTCATTAAACAATAAAATTGTTGACATGAAACATGATTTAATAAATGAAAATAATAAATTTATATATTATAATGGAGTTCCAATTATTAGAAGTTACAATGGTCACAAAACAGAAAATATACAAACGTCAATATTACCACACTATTCTATTTTATGGGAAAAAAGACAAATTTATAGATAAATTATTTACAAAAAATATTTATTCCGTACTAAAAAAAGAAAAATGAGATTGTCTAATTTTTCTTTTTTGTCTATGTAAAATATATGTCATTATATTTTTTGGTAATAAATTTAGATAAAAATGTTGATAGATATTCAGTTTTATCTGAAAGCTTAAAACGATTAAATTGTGAGTTTACTAGAGTTAGAGCTATAAATGGTTTTGACATGGACAATGATGATGATGCAAAAAAAATACTTTTCGAACGAAATGATTTATTAGGAAAGGTTTTTACGTGCATTGAAACAAAAAAAATGTGGGTTTATGATGGAAGCGTTCAAAAATCATTTCCAAACTTACAACTACTTGGACACCATGGAACAAAGGGGTTAACTTTATCAAACATCAAATGTTTTGAAATAGCTTGTCAATTAAATTATGACTGGTTTTGTGTATTAGAAGATGATTCTGTAATGGATGCCGAAACTCTGCGTAAAATAAAAAATTTTATTAAAAATCAAAATAATAATAAATATGATATTGTTTTATTAGATGACAGAGACAATGGCTGGGGAGGAACCTGTGCAATGTTATACAATAAACGGATTGTTAATAAGTTACAATATCACCTTCATCCATTATCTAAATTTTCTATATTATCATCAAAATATGGCGATAAAAATTTTACAAATTTGTGGGATTGGAAATTATGGAAATATGTAATGTATATTAATAAAAATTTTACAACGTTGCCTTGTGTAAAATCGGGAAATTTTGGTTCTCTAATAAATGTATGATAAAATGAAAATTTCAATTATTGATATATTTTTCTCGTGGAAAAAGATTGGTATAATGTCCCATACCTTCTAATCCACTATTAAACGCTGAAAATTTATTGTTTCTTACTATCTGAATCCAATCTTCTGGTGCTGTATAGTAGTCTTCAATAATATTGGGTAATTTAAATATATGTTTTCTTTTTGCCCACCAAAAATTTCCAGAGTAATGAAATCCAGTATCATTGCAACCATAAGTATCAAATGTTTTTAATTTTTGAATCGCAAATTTCCATTTTTCTATGTTCCAATATAACATCAAGTTTATCCAGTCCATAATATAGGGCTCCGTTTCACTTCCAAAATGTTTTATTCCTTTGGTATGTAAGTAGTAATAAAAAGTATACTTTCGATCACTATACGCAGATTTTTTTAAGTTTAATAAAGTAGGTCTTTCATATTCTTCTGACTTACCTATATAAATAATATCAAATTTTGGATCATTAAGAATTTCGTCCTGAATAAGTATACCTAAATCATTAACTATACCTAGTCTTATTCTGTAGGTATTTTCATATAAACCACTTTTATGAATTGCGTCTATTAATATTTGAAAAATTTTTTTCCATTCACCTTTTTGACAAATATGTATATACCCAATTAAAGTAAGTAGCACCATCTATATATATATATATTAAATTTTTTATTTGTAGTAAAGAACTTACAATATAAATTAACTACATATATATAAAGTATGTTTAGTTTAAACATTGACTATAAAAATATGGCGTGCGAATTGTGTTTCATTGGCGCAAAATACGACACAGATAAATCTTCGCAAAGAAAAAATACTTCCGATACAAGACATTGTCACCCTTATACTCTTTTTTATAATTCATTATTTAAACAACAAAAAACGCAGGAACTTAAAATTGCAGAAATAGGAATTTTAAACGGGTCTTCATTGCTTATGTGGAAAGAATATTTCAATAAATCAAAAATTTATGGTTTTGAATATGATGTTAATTTAATTAATAACTTTAAAAAAAAATATAATAATAATAATATAATTTTGTCAGAAATTAACGTTAAAGACGATGCAAGTATTTATAATTCTTTTACAAATAGGAATGAAACATTTGATATTATTATTGATGACTCAACGCACGAGTTTGAAGATCAGATTAAAGTAATCAAAAATGTTCATAGTTTTTTAAAACCAGGAGGAATATTAATTATTGAAGATATTTATAAAACACGCAATGAAAACGATTACATTAATGAATTAGGAGATTTATTAAACAAATTTCAAGAATACTATTTTGTTAGTTTAAATCATAGAAGACTAGTATCAACAGGTTGGAATAATGATAAACTATTTGTGTTAGTAAAAAAAGGAGATAAAATATTTAATAATGAAAAAAAAATGACTATTATTACTCCTTCCGTAAGACCAAATAATTTAACTGAAGTAAGAAAAAATTTAGACTTTAAATGTATCGATAGATGGATTATTGTTTATGATAAAAAAAAAATAATTGAAAATCCGAAATTATTTTTAAATGATCCAAATTGTGATAAAATTTATGAATACCTTTTTGAAGGTAAAGGAATTTCTGGGAATCCACAAAGAAATTTTGCATTAACACTACTAAATGATGATAATGATACATACCTTTATTATTTGGATGATGATAATATTATTAATCCTGATATTTATAAATTATTGAAAGTAATTGGAGATTGTAAACTTTGCACATTTAATCAGGAAAAACGGATTCTAGGAAATAAAATAAAAGTTGAGTTTATCGATACTGCTATGTTTTTAATAGATTATAAGCTAGCAAAAGATATTAGATGGGTTCCAGATAAATATAATGCGGATGGATGTTACATTGAAGAATGCTATAAAAAACACAAAAATTTTTGGATATATGTTAATAATGATTTGTGTTATTATAATTATTTACACCCTTGAAGATTTAAAACCGCACCTTTCTGTATAAAATGAAAGGAAACTTCAAGGGTGTAAATAATTAATCAAATAATACTTCCGGACTTATCACAATTCTGGCCCTGCTATTTTGTCTAGCCATAATGTGAAATGCTCTGTGTTCGCAATCCTCGTATCTACAATCCGACGTAACATATTTTTTATAGACTAGACCAGATTGCGCAAATTTACTATGAGATGCCATATTTTTTTGTGGTACCAAATCAGTTCTTATTCTTCCATCGTAATATGTATTCATGAATTTTGGCGTTTTATAAATAGAAAATCCATTAAATGATGATATGCACGATAGCAGTTTTCCTTTTGGAAGGGTATTCAACCTGTGAACAATGTAGTCTTGAATAATTCCATAAAACTTGTCGTTATTTTCAAAATGATTATAACTAAAACAATAAGGATAAATTGATAACCCCCAAATATCATAATACTTGGGACTTGTATTGAATGAAAGAGCGTCCCAATCTTCTCTCAGCAAATATTTTTTTAGAATCTCTGGATCGCAACTTTTGCAGTTTACTTCATCACAATCCATCATAATAAAATAAGGGAATGTTTCCTTATTTTGTTTAACATAATTCAAACAAAAGTTTCTAGCTTTTGCTATATTATGGGTTCTAAAAGGCGAAACCTTTTGAGTTGAAACATAAAGTTGCATTTTAGAGTTTTTTAATTGATATTTTTTAAGTTTTTCCAAAGTATCATCCGTTGATTTATCGTAATAAATGAGTATCGTATAATCGTCAAATATTTCTCCAATTTTTTCCATATTTTCTAGAACTTTTTCAATGTAAGGGCCGCAGTTTTTAACTGGTCCACATATACAGCAATTCATAATATTATATGTTGTGTTAAAAATATATAATACAAGTTAACGATTCTTGAAAGTTTTATTACGCTTGTTTCTCCTTCTATTTGCTTTTGTTATCGTTTTTTTAAAATGGTTGTGAATTTGCGCGTCATTGTTATTGCATTTAGCCTTATTAATAAATAAGTAGATTTTTTCTCTCTGTTCATAAATCAAATCTACTATATTTTGATAATACGAACGAAAATTTTTTCGTTCTTTCAATAAATCATCAACGCAAAACCATTTGATTTCAGCCTTTTCAAATATTTTGGAATCCCTTATTAGTTTTGGCGGTAACTTTTTTTGTAAAAATTTTTGATTGTTATTGTAATAATGAGGTAAATAAAGATCATATGGCATTGGGAATATATGCGTTCTATACGAGCCATTCCAATCAATATTATATGTTCCATATTTTTTAAGGATTTTTCGCAGATCTTCTTCTGAACCTAAAAACCCAGTTAATTCTTCAGTGCCTTCTCTTACCGCTGTTTCAAAATGATTTTCATTTTTATCATTTCCTCCACCAAACTCTGCAAAACCTGGTGTATCTGCGTACTTATTTTCTTTACCAAATAAAAAATATAATTTTTTATTATGTATGCATGTTGGTAAAATACCTGCGCCCATATAATATATTATTATGACATTTTATAATACAAAAATAATAACATTAGTTTTGAGCCTGGTTTTAACTTTCGCTAAAATAAAAGTAAATAACTCTTTTTAGTTAGTTGCATTGATCTTGTAATGGTGTTACAACACTAAGCGGTTTACTAATGTGAAACATTATGTCAAAATCTTTCCAATAACCATGTTTTGAACGCAACTCATCTAATACACATTTTATTGTTTTGCTTGTGTGTTCTTGTATAATGCTATCATTATTATAAGGTGAGTTCAAAACTAGTCCCCCAATAAATTTATTATAGGGAAACGCCCACTTTTTTTTCTTCCAAGAAAGAGTTACATCGGTGCTTTTATCATTCCATGTAATTATTTGTGTATAGTTGTATTCAATCAATTGTTTCTTTACAATTTTTAAAAGATCTTTATTTTTAACAAGATCTCCATCTGAATTATGGATAATTTTAATATCAAGAATGTGAGTAAACTCTTCAACTGAAGTCATTATAATTTTTTTTGTTTTGTTGGATAATTTTAAAATTTTTAAATCAATTTTATGGCCAAGTTTTATTAATATTGAAATGCCCCATCATCTGGTTTTTCTTTAAGAGAATTTTTTAAAATATGTTTTGCATATTTATAAAAAGCAAAAGATATAAACGATCCTATAATTGAAGCAACAACAAGTTGCAAGAGACTATGATCATTATATTTCAGTCTTTGATAAATTGTAACCAAACAAATAAATAAATAAAAAAGAGAAATTTTTGTATTTTTTAAAGCTAGATAAATAAATACTAGAGAGAAAAATACAGATTGGGCGTGCCCTGAAGGCATACCAAACCTATCAAACCCCATTCTACGACCACTTATAAGTTCATTGTTTAGTTCCATGTTAAAAACATGCACGTTGTCGGATGGTCGTGGGCACTTAATTAACCCCTTTAAAATGTAATTGATGATGCTACTCGAAAATACTCCTATAATATAAACATATAATAATGTATTTTTATTTCGTAAAAGAAAAATAGACATACCTAAAAGTATATGAGGACCAAAAAAGCCCAAATAATCAAATATACTTTGAAACATGGTTTACAATTAATATAAATGAATATTAAATTATAAATCATTGTTTTTTATTTTTACCTTTAGAATTACGTTTATTTTTTCTACTTTTTCTTACTCTCATTTTATTGCGGTTTGTTTTTCTTTTTCTTCTTCTACCGCCACTTGTTTCAGTGTAAAAAGATTCCATTTCTCTACTAGTGTCGTGCAATAAATCTACATCTTTAATTATGATAGGATTTCCTTTATCATCTTTAAGAGGATTACCCTCATCGTCAGTAGCTTCTTTTTCTACTATAATATATACAGCCTCTCCTAGTTGATTACCTGGAATAATATGAATAATGTCACCAATGTTTCCTCTTTCTATGGTGTCCAATAATCGCGAATCGTCGTCAATGCGATGAATTTTCTTTTTTACACTCATAATAATATATAATAATATTTTTTATTTTTAATATTGATACAAGTTTTCGCTTATTATTGTTATTGACCATTCTGCGCCATTCAAATTAAGAACATTTCCTTTATCATCTAGTAATCTTACATGAAGTCTATCAATATTGACAGGGCCAAAATAAGTTCGCGCGTTATCTTGAAGTGAACCACTAAATTCGACATATACTTTACCTACAGGCATACTTGCTTTAACCGGTATAAGAGCAAAAACATCTGTCGTAGTTGGTGCCATTGTTCTAAAATTAGAATTATTATCGTTATTTTTTATAATTTCGTTTATTGTATAAAGTTGCGACTGGGTTAACGTGCGCGGAGCGCTAGGCAAAAGTTGTGGTATCTTTTTAAAACCGACATTTAATTTATCCATGAGTAAATCTCCAGCGTCTAATTGTGCCGCACTATTTGGGTTTGTTGCATTAATGCTATTAATATTTGCTTGCAAGTTAGAAACTGGCGTAACTATAGTATAAGGTAGATCGGGAGAATAATAATTTGGCATTTTTAAAGTTTTTGACAGCTCTGTAATAGAAACCAGACCATTATTTATGTGGTTTTGATTATAGTCGTCAACTGATATAATTAAATACTTTGGGCCATTCAAATCTAAAACTGCCGGAGCAATATTACCGCTTGGATCAACATTAATATATGGTAACCTGTATCCCATGATCCAACCAAGCGTTTGATTTATATATGACTGCGGCTGAAGTGCACCAGGATCAACTACCTTTAACTTTCCAGTATAGTCAAAAAAAGTAACTAACGTTGTTGGATCAATAGTTAAAGGTCCTGTTATGCCATTCAGTTTCAAAGTTATTTTTGCATTGTTTGGACTATAATAAATTTGTGCAGATGAACTTGTAGTTGATCCTGTAACGCCAATAAAGCCGGCTTTAGTAAAAGCGTTTGCTAGTTCTAAAACAAATTCACTTGGAGAATAATTACCGGGACTAACAGAAACTGCAATGTTGATTGTTTTTGTTGAGTTGCTTATCCATAAAGTTGTATTTCCATAGGTGTAGTCTATAGCATACCATGTATAGGGGATTTGGAAAGAATATAGTCTCAGAGATAGCACATTTGTAAGAGGATCAGATAAATCGCACGTATAGTCAGTAGATGAGTCTTGTGAACCCGTAGATTGGCGAAATTGACTATCTAAATTTATAAAACGTGTAGTAGAGTTTTTCAAATTAGGGTTCAATGTATCTTGTGCAACATTCACAACAAAATTATTCGCAACTCCTAACTGCTTTTGTTTCATTGGAACGTGAATATTATCGTACACGTCTATTTGCTGTTTTCTGTCTGTAATTTTATCATTTTGTATAGAGCTATCAGGTTTTAAATATTGATTTTGAAACCATGAATCTGTTTGCTTTTTTGCTGAATTAGAACTTACAGGTCCAGAAGAGGTTTTCAGTTCTTTTGCATAATCTAAGAGAACGCTTTTTATTTCCTCAAAAAAAATAACTAAATCAGGATTTTTTTCTTTTTTAAATCTTGAAATATATTCATCTGTTCGTTTTTCTATAAAAACAGGATCAGGATCATCTAAATCTAATATAGTAAGTAATTCAGAAACAGAATAATTATTTATGTTTGTATCAATAGATGTCATTTACTTTATTTATATAATTTAATACTTTATTACTCTTTTTCTTAAAGTATTGTTTTTGGTTTTGTTTTGTTTGTTTTGTTGTGTTTTGTTTGTTTTGTTGTGTTTTGTTTGTTTTGTTACACTTTTTCCAAAAGTGTATTTTCCAAAAGTGTATTTTCCAAAAGTGTATTTTCCAAAAGTGTATTTGTATCTTTAAATTTTCTCATGAAAATCTCTTTTATTTCTTTAGATATATCTACCTGTTCTATCAAATATTTTATTAATAGCTTTTTCGGAAATAGAGTAATTGAATCGCTTCTTTTAGAATGAGCTTTTCCTTTAAACAACGCAATATCCAATGTTTTAACTAACTCTGGATTTACTTTTAATAATTCATGTCTATCTATTCTATACTTACCAACAAATGTATATCTATTAAAGTTTCCTGTATTATAAATGCTATAATATTTATCATGCCTATTTGTATTTCTTATAACACCAATTCCTTCTATTTTATTTGTTGAATTATTCATTTCAATAACAAATAAAACTGCGTCCTTATAAATTTTACAAGACAACTGATTTGGAGATCCGTAAATACACCCATTATATTTATATTTTTCTCTAAAAGAAACATTTTCATTCCAAGTTAAGTTATTAAATCTGGTAGTCGCAATTAAAGGCATTGTTCTTTGTTAAAAATAAATTTAATGAAATAATCATTTTCAATTTTTATTTTTTGTTTTACATTTTACATTTTACATTTTTATCGTGCACGCGTCAAATCTATTAAATTACCAATTATGTAAACTATTTTATTCAATCAAATTCATATTAGATAAATCTTTAATATAACGTTTTGAACATGATTCTACCAATAATCCATTTGCAAATATTCCGTAATTCGATAAATTGTCATCATTTTCTAAAGCTAAATGATATATTGTATACCTTCCAGGTAGTTCATAAACTGATGCGTTTTCATCAACACATGCCGGAAGACGATATACAGAATCCGTTGAATATATTTTTCCCAATACCTTTATGGTTTTTTCTTTTTGTTCTAAACTAGCAAAATCATTCACTAAAATTGAATGAGACCCGGTAAGTATTAAATCTTCAAAAAGACCTGGATAAGTATTTACTGAACATTTATAAAGCTGATCTTTTACTCTTTTTTCTAAAGCGCTATGATAGATTTCGCTTTTACCAATCATGTTTATAGGTTTGTATTCATGTTTTAAAGTTTTTACTAAGTCTCCTTTTCTCAAATTTTGGATAGGAACATATCCTTTATCCGTTAAGATCTTAGTGTCTTCTTTGAAACAAGGGGGTGAAGGAAATGCAACAACTTCAATTGTATATTCAGGAGTTGTTAATGTATCTGTTGCCTCCGTGTATAAAACAAGATTATCATTTTCATTAAAAATATTAAAATGATCTTGTCCAATGCCAAAAAATGTTTGTAAAGCCGCTGAATAAAAATTTGTTCCATAAACATTAAACGGATAATTGTTATCTGCATTAGGATAGCTTGCGGCGTCATCAGTGGGAAGTAAAACATCGGTGTAACTTGGAAATGATGAATCGTAAATTGCTGTAATTAAACTAGTAGCATCATCCACGATAAAATATCCTATAAAAATTTTTGCATTGTCACTTTGCTGGGAAATGTTTAAAGAATACCAAGAAGTCATGTATATGTAATATATATTATGTATATAATTTTGTTTAAAAAAATAAATATATATATTTTTATCGTGTTAAATTGTTTCTATGGCCTTAGTTTCTAATCTCATATAACGTGGATTGCTTAAACAATCCATCAAAGCTGCCCATGGGGTATAAGACTGAATTGCATGAACGCCCTTTTCACAAAAAAGATTCAAAAGCATGGGGCTAAATCCAGATAACATAGAAACATTCTTTTCCCTTGTTATGCATGGAAATCCATTAGTTGATCTCAGATTCCAAAATAAAATATGAGGTGGTTTATATGGCGCTCCAACCGCTCTAATACCAGCATCATTGTACTTTTCTTCCATCAAATTATATAATGTATTAATATTCTCTTCACTTGCTGCATCTATTTGCATATCTGATAAAATAACAAGAACCATATCAGAAACTGCATTTGCGTCTAACTTATTTTCAATACACGAATTAAGAATCATGTCTAGCGCAGCATAAAAATTTGCGTTTGCACCAAAATCAGAACTCTTAATAATATTTACAGCTTCAACAAAGTCTTTGCATTCGTCTAAATTTATCCATCTTGGTTTAGCACTAAAAGTCATAACCTTCTTTCCTAACTTTGATTTTTCAGCAATTCTGTAACCTAGTGCAATCGCGGCGTTTAAAGGATTTCCTTTGTCATTCATTGTAGAATGAGATACATCAATCATTGCAATAAAATTCCCTAATGCACCATTTTGTAAAGAATTATTTTTCCATTGAGAATTTAAAAGATCAATTTCAATTCTTGTTTCGTCAGTTTGGTTTTGGTTCAATATGTTAAGAGCCTGTTTTGTAAATGAGTTAAGACCAATCCTTTTTCCCTTTATATTTTTTTCACAATTTTTTGAATTATCTATAAAATCTTTAAAATTTCTCGCGCAGTTAACACGATCTTCTAACTGACTGCGTTGCGAGCCATTCTTTGTAACATTCAATAAAGCCTTTTTTTGTTTTGCAAACGTAATAGAGGTTGTTTTATTAAAATTTATACTTGACCACTCGCCGGCGCATTGCTTTATCTGAATCGTATCTAGTGCTTTATTAATGTTTGCAATTAACTTGCGATAATCCATTTTAGCTTTATTTACAGCTTTCCTAAATGATTCAGGATTATTAGCAGTCAATAAGTAGTTACGAAAATAACTTGTTGCATACGTAGAATACATCCATCCAAACTTATCTGAAGTCTCGCGAGCAATCCATTTGCAAAGCAAACTTATATCGTTGTATCTGTTTTCTTTATAAGCAGAAACATCTAAAGCAAGTTGAACATTTATAAGATCTGCCGCGTAAATCAACATTG
>Ga0214921_10005389_pt1 | contig 18102 bp, 18 predicted proteins | sample LL1505_MetaG_FD_177992 | JGI IMG/M metagenome (GOLD analysis project Ga0214921, IMG submission 177992) | Freshwater microbial communities from Lake Lanier, Atlanta, Georgia, United States - LL-1505 | ecosystem: Environmental > Aquatic > Freshwater > Lake | place: USA: Georgia | collected... | reverse complement strand
ACACCCCCCGCCAGCAGGGACTGACGCGTCATGCTCGGGTGCCGCTGCCCCCTTGCGCAAGACGAAGCCCTCCCGCATCTCGCTCCCGTGGTCGCCATCGCAGCCAGAGAGAGGGTCGCAATAGCGGCAGTCAGGCTCCCGCCCATACTTCTCCTCCTCCGTGCGCGTGTCCAGGCCTGCTATGCGCGCCTCATACTCCTCCGCGCTCTGAGCATCGTGGCACTTACCGCCCCACACGCACGCGCAGCCTGGTGTGCACTCTGCGCGGCCTGCCCCAAGAGTATAGGGGCGCGGGGTGGCTGCCGCCCGCTTGTTGGCCCGCTTGCGCTGGTTCTTGCTCAGCTTCTGCGGCGGCTGGGGCTGGGGCTTGGGCGCGGCAGCGGCAGCGGGGACCTCCTGCTTCTTGCTCGGCCCGCGTGCGCCCTGCACAGGTCCCAGCTTAACAGGCTCCCATTTCTCCCCCTTCTTCACGGGCGTGTAGGGAATGCTCTCCTTCTCGCACCACTCACCCCAGGAGAGCCGCAGGCGCCGGCGCTCGTAGAAGCCCGCGCCACCCGTCAGGCGCACGCAAGCCGGTTGCTCCCTCCCATCCTCTGTGGTGCGCGCGGGGAAGATGCGGCGGCCATTGCCCTCCTCGCCTGGGTGCACGAAGCGGCAGCAGGCCGGCACCAACTCTCCTTCCTTCTCCACGCGGTAGTCGCAGTGCACGCCGCGGGGGCACGGCTGCGGCGAGTTCAACTCGGGCACGTCCATCTCCTCACTCTTGTACCAGCGGATAGTGTTGGACATTTGAGAGGCGTGTAGGTAGTGGGGGAAGCTGGAAAGGGTACTGACAGATACGCAAAAAAACTGTTCAATTTTCACTTCGCAATAATGTCCTTCATAACAGAAGGCGGAAAGATGCGATACGACTGTAGGAGAGGTCCAGAGGCTGGCACGCAATGGATGTCGCCAAAGTCCAACATTACTAGGCTCTTGTCAGGCTGCACGTAGACTTGTACATTGCGCATGAAGAACTCATAGGTGGCCAAGCGCTCTAGACAGGTCATCACCACCTCTATATACTTGGTTTGCTCCGCCTCTGTGAACTTCACCCAGCAGGTAGGTTTCCAGAGGGGCACCCGAGTGTCGACCCTCTCCATCTCATAGTCCTTGCTCGGCAAAAGCAGAGGGACGCGAATGGGGAGGTCGGCGCACTTTTCTCGCAGTAGGTGAATGAGCCGCGCGTGATTAGGCTTCTCGCTAGAGAAGCTTGCAGGGTCCCTATGCTCCTTCCTGACGTAGCCGGGCACACTACTCTCGAAGATGCGCGCCGTGAAACCAGAGGCAATATGCAACATCCTCGAGGGTACTTGTTACTCTGGGGGTGGAAGGTTCAATTTTCCCCCAGCTGTCAACCTCTCGAAAAAAAATACCGCCTGCGGGGGTTGAACCCGCGGCCTTGTGGTCCCTGGAGGCTGACGCCCCTAAAAGCCACACGCTCTACCAACTGAGCTAAGACGGTAGTGGTTCCGATGCCGGGAGTTGAACCCGGGTCTGAGCCTTGAAAGGGCCTTATGCTAACCGTTACACCACATCGGAGGACAATGGACCTTCAGGCGAAACCGGTCGTCAATTTTAGGCCGCGGCGGCGGCGCAAATTTCTATTCACTCTGCGGGCCTCTTCATTCCCTCTCGTGCAAAGGTCTTGCGCACCCGTACAATCGTCTCTGTGATGGGCAAGCTTCTCACCACAAAGTCGTAAGAGTGCCAGCCAAAGTGCTCTTCTGGGCAGTAGTAATAGTCGCGCACAATCTCCACATAGGCGATGACCTTGAAGCCCCTCTTGAGAGCCACTAGAGAGCCGGCCTTCAGAGTGGTGTAGATGTCGCGTAGCTGGGTGTCCTTTATCTCAGAGGCAGAGGGCAATAGGCTGAGGTCGTACTTCTCGTCGAAGCAGCAGCCCATGGTCCCACGGCTCCCAACGGTAAGAGGGCCGAGGCGTGTAGCCTCCTTCTCCCAGGTCGTCTGCACAAGCCCATCCTTGTGAGACTTCTTCGCAGGAGCGGGCTGAAAGAGGGGGATACGGTTGGGCATGGTTGCTCTCAGAGGGTACAGACAGGCTATAGGGCCTCCTTCTTCAATTTTCCACACGAAAAAACTGAGGTGGTCCACGCCCTCTCGTTGTTTTTCTCGCCTGCCTCTCTACCTGCGCCGTGCCCCACCGCCAGGAGGGGGAGGCGGTGCAGCCGCAGAAGGGGCGCGCCCCCATGCAGCGGGAGGCGCAGAGCCGGCACCGCCGCCGCGCAGGATTGAGGCCATGGGCGGCACGGGGGGTGGCGGCACGAATGCGCGACCACCGCCGGCACCACCGCCGGCACCACCGCCGGCAGCCGCCCACTGGCGCGTGGGGGGCGCTGCCATGGCCTCCTCCACCTTCTTCCCACCCAGGGGGGCGAAGCGGTGCGCGGCATCCACCCACTGGGCATCCGCGGGCAGCACGGGCGCGGGCGCGGCCGCAGGGCGCCAGAGGCGGTTGCGGTTCCAGTGCGGGTCCCAGCCCTCCTCCCCAGGGTGCAGCCAGGGGCAGACGTGGGGCGTCAGGAGGCGGCCCGTCTTGGGGCACATCCGCTCGTGGGACCAGCACTCGGAGCTCACGTACATGGTCGTGGGCTTGGCGCCGCCGCTGTTCCTATCGCCCTCGCAGGAGTAGAGGCGCGAGCAGGGGATGTTCTTCTTCACCACCACGTCCCTGCGCCCCAGGTTGCGGCGCGACTCCACCGCCACCTTCTCCTCGATGTGCTGCTGCCTGAGGGCCGCGATGGAGCGCTCCTCCTGCGCCCGCAGCACGTCCGCCAGGCGCTCCTTCATGGCGCAGAAGTCATCCCAGGCCACCTGCATCTCGTGCCCGTACATGTCATCCAGCGTCCAGCCCTCATTGCGCTCGAGGATTATCTCTGCGCCGAGACGCCAGCCCCAGAGGTTCACCAGCTCCTGGCACTCCTCGTCCGTGTAGGGCAGCTCCTGCACCACCTTGCGCTTGCAGTACTGGCACCCGTCGTGGGCGCACACTGCGGGCTCGAGGAGCACCCCCCAGGGGTCACGGCCCTGCGCCGCGTAGGCAGCCACGCGCGCTGCTGCCTGCTCCTCCGTCTCGGGCTGCGAGACGTAACGGGGACGGTCGTCCTCGTCTTCCTCACACACGTCGTGCGGGAGGGATGCCTGGGCCTTCTCCTCTGCGGCTGCAGGGGTCTCGGGCTCAGGGGTAGATGTTGGGAGAGGGGCAGTAGAGATACTCGATGCTGCCTTCTTCTCCCTCTTCGCTTGCTCACGCTTACTCAGCTTGGGCATTCTCAGAGGTGGATTGCTTGTTGGTCAGTTGCTAGGAACTGGAACCGGTACTGGCTGGCTATGAGCGACCTCTTCTTCAATTTTATAGCAAAATTGACAGGCCCAAGAGGGTAGAGGGAGGCAGCAGAGCAACTTGCTCTTACAGCAGAGCAAGGCAGAGGGTCTCCAGAGGACTCCAGAGCATTCAAGAGCAGTCTGCTCTTACAACAGAGGAAGTAAGAGCAAATACCTCTCTTTTTGGTCAAAACGGCAATTTTCCTATAAAATTGAACCAGGGAGCCCCTTACCCTGCCAAGTACTCCCCCCCGCTTAGAATGAATACCACTTCACAGGTGAAGAGCGTTCTGAGTGGCATCATGGCTGGCTGCAAGAGCCAGGAGCTCTTCTGGCAGAGCATAGCAGAGCTACAGGGCTCTCCTCCAGAGGCTGCAAAGCCGAAGGAGAAGAGGGCCCCCTCTGCCTATGTGCTCTTCACCTCACGCGTCGGCGCCCTAGTCCACGCGGCAGAGGCAGAGATGCCCAAGGAGCAGAAGGCCAAGCAGACCGTCATCATGCAGTTCGCCTCTCCCCTCTGGGAGCAGAGCAAGAGCGGCAAGGTCTGGGAGGACCAGGAGATTCTGGAGGCCTGGCGCACATTCGTGCCGCCAGAGCAGTCCAAACAGTCCCTGGCAAAGGCGGCTGCCGCGGAGGCAGGGGCAGCCGCTGGGGTGGTGGCGTTCTTATAGAGCGGGTTGCAGCAAGCGACTCAGCCCAGACGGAGTCTATTGGTGACTCTGCAACGGAGAACGCCAAAAAGCCGAGGAAGCCTCAGAGTGAGGAGACCAAGGCTGCAGCAGCTCTGAAGCGTGCTGCAACAAAGGCCGCCAAGGCCGCCGCTGCAGGCGGTGGTCCAGGGGCCCTGCCAGTTGTGGCAGGCCTCCAGGGTGGCTGGGCGGAGTAGACCTTCTGCCGGCCGGCAGAGGAAGCGGGGGTGTCATCTTAGCTCAGTTCGAGCGGTTGGGGCATCACGGGTGTGTGCGATTGAGTCAGAGGCCACGGTCGCCGAAGACAAGCAGAGGAGGCGGAGGCACACTCCAGCAGCGTGAGGGACGCTGCAAAATGGGTGATGAAGAGGCAGACCAAGAGGGTCTTCTAGTACTCTTCTCACTTACGGGCGCATCAATGTCTGAAACATAGGCAAAGTGGAGGATGCGACGGGTCGGTGCGAGACGGGGCACCGGTCAAAATGGGGTGGGGTGGAGGAGCGGACATGGCCTCCCACACTTCAACGGACGTACCAACGCCTGAAACATAGGCAAAGTGGAGGGTGCGACGCGACGGCGCGAGACGGGGCGCTAGTGCTGGAAGGACAGAGACAACATGCCACTGGCATCTAAGGAGCGCCGGAGCTCCTGTCTTGGATAGTATCATGTGGGCGTGCAAACGCTACTTCGGCTCAGAGTTGTTTGCTCTGAACGGTGGACGTGCTTAAGAGCATGACAGGTCGGCGCGAGGTAGGGGCGCCGGTCGAACTTTTGCTTTGTGTGCTCGGCAGAAGGAGGACCATTGAGGTCTCCATAGGTGTGGCGGAGGAAAGTAGCCAGACCGCAGTCAAGTTGCTGCGTGGTTCTACAGATGTATCGGACGTGCAGAGTCAGTAGCCGTGCGTGCACGGCGAAATCAAGTTCTGACACGACATTCCGCCCCAGGGTTTAAGGAGTGTGTGTGAGCAGAGCGGTTGAGCACGACGGGTGTGTGCGAATGGAGGGGCACACATCTCGGCTGTTGCCTAGGCAATAGTAGGGTGTCGGCTGTTGCCTCGGCAATAGTAGGGCGGGCGTGTTGGACGAAGTAGAGCTAGACTCTGCTGGGGAAGGTCATCAGACTCTACAAGGAGAGTTGGAGGACACGACGTGGGGGGGGTTTAACCCCTAACCCAGCTGTGCGAGGAGGGGCACAGAAACAGCATCTGCGGTGACACTGCAGAACGGCTGGGGAAGAGCGGCCGCTCTTTTTTCGTGTTAGTAATTTGAAGCTCTAGCGCAGAGCCGAGTATCTACGGCAGAGGTGTTTTTCAACATGGGTGAAAATTGAAATAATCGTTTACCCAAAGCTAAACTATCATTAGCTCTACAGTAAGCAAGATGTCTTACGGCTATAACGGCTATAGCACGTGTGACATGTTTGTTGGTATGACTGCTTACCCGGCCCCAGCGCCGCAGCCAGGGTGGTGGTGCGCTGCCAGTGCAGGCGCGCAGGGCCGCCCCCCGCCAACCCCGAGTATGCGCCACCGGCACGCGCCGCTGGCGCAGCCGCTAACCGAGTGCGAGCGCGAGCGCCTCGTTGCGATAGAGCAGGCAAGGCAGGAGGTAGAGAGCAGGACAAAGGCTGCCCAGCATGCACTTGAGATGGCGCAGGCACAGGAGCTGGCTTCCAAGAAGCAGGCTGCTGAGCGGCAGCGCCTCGCCGTGGCATCTGCCCTCCGCACCCTGGCAGAGCGCCAGCGTCTCGCTGTCATAGAGAAGTCAAGGCAGGAGGCAGAAGCGGCAGAAGCTACTCGGCCCCCGCGCGCAGTCGGCCCTATTGGGCCATGGAGTTTCTCTGCGCGCACACCAGTCGCCGCACCAGTCGCCACAGCAGTCACCGTAGCAAAGGAGAAGCGCAGGGCACCCCCTAAGAAGATTCGTGATAAGGTGTGGAAGAACAGCTTTGGCGATGCCCTGGGGGGTAAATGCGTTTGCTGTAGTGCGGCGATAGATATTGCCCACTGGGAGTGTGCGCATATCTTGGCAAGCAAAGAGGGAGGGCTGGATGCGGAGGATAACCTGCTCCCCAGCTGCCGTAGCTGCAATCGCTCTATGGGTACAGAGAATCTATGGGCGTTCAAGGCCCGTTGCTATCCTAACCATTGACAAACTTACGCGCAGCAGATTGCAGAACTCTCGTAGTCCCAGAACAGAACTACCGCCAGTTGGGAAGAGCGGCCGCTCTTTTTTCGTGGAAAATTGAATAAGCTGGTGCAGACGAGGGTAATCACCCCTCTTCTCACAGAATGACAAGCCACTGGGAGATGCTCAACGCGGACAAGACGCCTGTGCTCCCCTTAAGAGGCTGTGGCTGCTGGCACCCCAGCTGCGGCCAACCGCGTCTGAACTGTACTCTTCAGCCCCACGAAACAGGCTGCATCTGTCCCAGGTGTTTTGAGCAGCGGAAGAAGGACTGGTATAAGGAGTGGGCCCGGCTCATCTGCACTACGCCTCCCACGGCCTCGGGCAGATTCCGGGATCCCTTGCGTGAGCGCTTCCCTCCGCAGCCAAAGGGCTGGAGAGTGCCAGGCACGCCCGTAGCCAAAGCAGAGCCTGCCAAATTCTAATAGCCTGCAGAACACAGAAAGAGAGCCCGCCGCCCTTTTTCACTGTCAAAAATTGAAGCAGCCAGTCTAATAATCATAAGGCACCTCTCCTGCAGTCACCATGGGCAATCAACTGACCAAAGACAATAGCTTCAACCTTGCGCAGCTGCCTGTAGCCAAGTTCGACGAGCTCACCAATGACTCTTACACGGTGATTCGCACGAGTGGCGAGGAGCAGACCGGCTTTCGCATCCCGAGAGCTGGCCACTACTGCAGGGAGAAGTGCATCCAAGAGACAGTATGGCCAGGTGCGCATGCATGGGACAGCCTCCAGGATTCGCAGACAATAGCGGCCAAGCAGGCAGAGGGCGACGCTCAGCTAGAGCCCTTCAAGAAGTGGAAGGTCCACCTCGTGAAGTTTTCAGAGCGCCCTGGCTATAACTGCTGCGATGTCTGTGGCTGGAGGACGATGATGCCAGACAATGGGGTAGGGGCTTACAAGAATCAGCGCACCTTCTGGCCCACCCGTCTGACTATGCCTGAGGAGAGGGAGGCGTGGTGGTTGGAGATGGATGCCCTTCTCAACTCGCTCAAGCGCACTGCAGACTTATCCCCAGAGGAGAAGGCTGCAATCAACGCGGCGGATGCCCTGCGAGACGAGGAGGTCAATGGCCCCATGCGACGCTTGCGAGACGCCGAGATTGAGAAGTACATGAGGGAGCACCGGCAGAGTCAGGGCATCACTGAGGAGCAACACGCTCAGAGGGTTGCGGAAGAAGGCCGAGCAGAGATGGCCGCACGCCATGCCTGGTGGGAGGCCTTCGATGCAGAGCATGCAGAACTCAAGGCTGTAATCAAGGCCGACAAAGAGGCAGAGGGCCTTTCCCCCGAGGCAGCTAAAGCCTACGCCAAATCAGTATCCGATGACATCATGGGTGCCAAGCAGAGGGATGTCCTTGCAGAAATCCCAGAAGGTGCCCCCAAAATCTGGCCATCAGGAACCGCCGTGCAGATTTGGAAAGCACAGCAAGCAGCCGCAAAGGCGCGGGTACTCACATAATCAATAGGGAACTCTTCAGAGGCCACTTAAGTTCTGAACACCACCCTACGAAATATGGGATTCTACTACCATCTCATAATGACCACTTTTTTTCCGTGCTTTTACGGTGTGCCCCAGCAAAAATTGAACCAGTCGACTAAAATATCACCAGTACCTCCCCCAAATGCCCCCTTCCAACTCTACCATGCTTTCCGAGATTCGCGCAACCATTGAGGCGTTTGGGGACGCATTTCTCGCCGACTATCTATCTGTAAACGAGATGAACATGCTGCGCAACTGCGTGTCCCCCGTGCCACAGCCCCGTTTCATCCTCCTACAGGCAATCACCGCCTCTAAAAAGGCGGTTGAGAGCATTCGCCAACAGCACACGGCAATCGATGCGGGACTTCGTGCAATGGATGCCCTCTACGCAGAGAACAAGGGGTGGGACGACCGTGTATCCGCCTTCATCGCAAACATGAATCATACGCATGACCCAGAAGAAGTACTAGCGCTCTTCAATCACGATGAGGACTTTGCTTCTGGATTCACCGACGAGAGTGGCCTCACCCCCTTCATGTGGGCCTGCCACAATGGCCACTTCCACCTAGTAGAAAAGATGCTTCCCTCTGCACGACTATCCGATACACTCTTCGAGGACGGGCAGACGGCTCTGCTCATGGCAATCGAGAATGGTCACACGGACATTGCATTCGAGCTCATCGTGAATGGCGCTGACATCAGTCAAGGGCGCAAGGATGGATACACCCCCTTAATGGCGGCAGCAGAGTTCGGCAACACAAAACTCGTCAAAACTATCATGGCATGCTCTCAGCACCATATGGATAATGATGGCGTCACCGAATACGTCAATCGGTCTGGCGGGGGCGGCGGAAAGAAGCACTGGTCGCACACGGCTCTGATTTGGGCAATCAGCGCGCATCAGATTGAGACGGCACAGGTGATTGCAGAAAGCGCCTTCTCCGATGCACGTACCGTGGCAAAGTCCGGCTACAATGCACTCATTATGGCGGCCAGCTGCTACAACAATGAAGAGGACATCAACCTCTTCATACTCCTCCTGAATGAGACGGCCAACCTTAACGAGCAGACCACCATGCCAACTACAACTGACATGTTTGACCACGGCTACTCCATGCTGGGTTACACGGCCCTCCTCTACGCCTGCGAGACCGGCAGTTCCAAGAAGGTATACGAGCTCCTGAATGCGGGTGCAAACCCCAACCTCGGCGTGGCGCAGCTCACCTCTACACTCTACACCTACACGCCTCTCATGGCTGCCCACGGCGACTATGACATCACCCGCCTTCTCCTCAAGGCCGGTGCATCCGTTGACTGCGAGTTCAAGCTTTCTAACGGGGAGATGAAGCGCGCCCTCGACTTTGCTGCCTTTGCAGGCGGCGATGGCTATGACCTGATTGAGCTGGCAGAGAGCCTCAATTCCCGTCGCGCCGCGCCACCCCTACCCCGCTCTCGCTGCAGTAGCATCGGCGACGTCACCGATGATGACATGCCCGCACTCATCCCTGTGTGTTAATAGGTAGAGCACAGTACAAGAACTTTTTTACAGCCAGAAATACGGGAAAAATTAAACTGCCACCTTTGGTACTACTGTAGTACCACTATGGAAACCACTGCCGTAACCGCCTTCATGAGCTACATTGCCGGCATCGAAAATGACAGCATCCACCTTCTTCGTGAGAAAGAAGTGGTCCAATGGCTGCACGGCGACCTCTCCTTCCTTCCCGCTATTGAAAAGAAGAACAAGACCGCAGATGATGCCAAGTACAAGGCTCTAGAGGATTCCTGGGGGCAAGCCATGCTCCGCAAGAGGCGCCCGGACCTCCGCCTCGACAAGCAGTGGACCAACAAATTCGGTGAACACATTTGCGAAGAACTCTTTATTCTGCGCGGGAAGGCTGTGACAAAGCCAAAGGCCAAGAACCATTTCCAGCCAGACGGAGAAGTGGACGATGCAATCCTGGAGGCAAAGGCTCAGACCTTCTTCACAAATGGCACAGCAGGAGAGAAGATTCTCGGCTGCCCCTTTAAGTACGCGGAAATCCCTGAGCTCTACGGGAAGCCCCTGAAGATTATCTGTATGGGTGGTGCAGAGAAAGTCTGTAGGGAGAGTTACGGAAATCTCTCTGGCCCCCGCTGCAGCCCGCAAAAAAAGAAGTTCCTCGAGTTCTTTCGCGAGAATAATATTGAGTATATTGCCGCCTCTGAAATTCTCACCGCTCTAGCTTCTTACCGCTCTAGCTAATAGTGATTAAGACCTCGTTCGCCTTTGCATCAGGTTTTCGAGAGTTAATCGTCCTCTTACACGACACTATTTTTGTTGTATAGGTCGGCGACGGAAATGCATCCTTTACCATCTTCACATCCGCATTACTCAGAAGCATCCCTACATTTTTTTCCCGCAATCCCGCGCAGAGTTCAAAGAGCCGCTTATGATTCTCTGGACCAAACCCGTCCTTTGTATACGAGACGAAAGAATCACCTGCATATGGGGGGTCAAGATACACGAAATCACCTGCCGCGCAGGCGGCCATAGAGTCTGTAAACGGCTGTACTGTAAAGATGACTCCCTGAATCAACTGTGAGACTTGGCGGATATGTCCCTCATCCAAGATTGCAGGATTCTTATAGTTTCCATAGGGAACATTGAAGCCATTTGGACCCTCTCTATAGACGCCACGAAAGCACGTCTTATTCATAAAGAGGACCATTGCAGAAGCCGCTGGAGAAGACCGTACATTCGGTGGGAGCGCATTAAAAGTAGAGCGAATCCAAAAGTAGTATGATTCCGGTGATGTAAGAGCCTGTTCAACACTGGTCGGCTTCCGTTCTACAATCGCCCCCGTGGCTTTCGCAAACTCCGCCGAGAGTTTCTTTACTTCTGTAATAAGCTCTTCAGGCTTGGCTTGCACGTTTTTATAAAGGTAAATAAGGTTGGAGTTCAAATCACTCGCGCGGATGTCTCCAGAAACCTTCACGAGCCCATTGCGAACCTGCGTAAGAAGAGCTAAGAGCACACTACCACCCCCCAAGAATGGTTCATGATAGTTGGACATCTCCGCAGGAAATAAGGCAATAACATGCTCAAGAATCTGTCCCTTGCCGCCTACCCACTTTAAGAAGGGTTTGACCGTGTCCATATGTGTACTATTAATGCGATTAGATAATACCTCAATTTTTAATGGGCCGCTGCACTTCACAGAAGCACAAGGAACCCGTTAAAAAATTGAATGGTCCTAGTTATTTTGTAAATAACTATCAAACAGGGCATTCTAACAAATGGAAGAGCTTTCCCTTCAGAGCCTCACGATTAAGGTGTCCCCGTGTCATATCAGGGTCGCAGAGACACTTGCAGAACAGGTGAAAAAGGAGTATGAGGAGTTTCTCGCAAGGGAGAGGGCTGGCACACTTACTCCTCGAATTACGGAATCCTGCTATAACTGCAAAAATGACTTTGTAAAAGACCAAATGCTCTTTGTGCCAAAACGGCAACTATGGTCCGGTGTGGAGGTAAAGGAACACTATTACTGCACAGTGGAGTGTCAGGAAAAAAACGAGCTTAAAATGATGCGAAAGGCGGAAGAAGAAGATGAGCGCAAGCGCCTCTTCAAGTTCAGGTACATATTTAACAAGATGATTCCCGGTTTCACTTGATTTGGCAGCCCCGCAGTACAAAATTGTTTTTTTACTGCAGCACACATATGTGTATGGAACAGATTACCGAGCAGTTGGCAGAAATACAGGCACACCTTACCTGGTTCGACGCACTTGTGAAAAGTAAGACATTTATTGTAAAACGTAAGAGGGACCCAACAGAATGGAATAGCTTTCGTAAACGTGTGGGAAAACTTTTACGGCAAACCCAGACGTTTCCCTCGTTTGGCCAACTCAGTATGTTCACCTCCTATCTTCATGAAGAAAAGCCCTATGATGAATGGGAAGACACGGAAATCCTCAATAGGTACTATGAATATATTACCTATGATGAAACAGTGGAACAACGCGAGGCCAGGCGTGCAATCCGACGTGACAGTGTCAAGGCAGAGAAAGTCGCAGAACTCCGTAAACCACTCTCGGAAGTGAATACTGCCGTCCTCCTTGAAGATAGTGAGAGTGGTGAGGAATGAAAGCATAAAATTGAATCTACGGCCCATACAAGAGGTCGTACACACAATGAAACAAATGCCAATCGCCTACAAACCTGTGTTTGTCCCCCTTACGTATAATGCCACGTCTACCACGTCTCCCTTGTCTTCTCCCCTATGTGAAGTGCTTGTAAATGACGCCTTTGCGTACAGTAGCATTCTTGTGAAAAACTATACGAGAGCCGTGGCGCCCCGCATTCCACTCCTCTCCAGGGACAAGTGTGCCCCTGGCCCCTAACGCCACCCTGGCCCCGTTCCCGTCCCCGTCCCCGTTCCTGCATTAGCATTATCCGTAGGCAGTACGCGAATCATTGGGGTTCCCTCTTTAGCGGGTGGTACGTATATTTTTATTGCATCAAGTCCATTAAAGATGATGGGCTTTTTTGCTTCGCCATCTTTAAATTTAATTTTGTACTCTGCTATAACTGATTCTGGAATATCTGGAGCAACTTCTCCAACTCTTGCGAGTTTATCTCTTATCTCCTCTAAAAGCTTATTGGCAGGCACTCGTTGCTCTGAAGGTAAACTCAATTCTACTTCAATCTTCTTATAAATTTTGAGGTAGAGCTGTGATGCCATACGGTGCCCTTCTGCTTTTGCAGAAAACTTATAGTATGCAAGAAGTGTTGATAAAATACCCGTAAACACACTTATAGCACCTAGAGCAAGTGGGGGAACCATACCCCCCGTTGCACTTAAAAATCCCGTAACAGTCTGCAGGATAATACTGGGAATATTAATAATATCATTATTTCGCGCAGCTACTACAGATGCTCTCTGGTGTCCCCAGAACAGACTTTCTGCTTCTTCGCCCTCTTTACGCAGTACTTCTTCCAGTCCTGGCCCCCAATCCTTTATAAGATTTGTATCTTCATCCGCCCCGTTTGTTTTAGGAGCTACACTCATTGCTTAACTACTATTACAATATTTTTTCATTGGGATACTATTTATCTCTCACTGCCGTCTTCTTATACGTTAATATTGTATCAGGTTGTTTTCCATCCACCACTCCCATAATGTGCATCCCATTTTTTGTCTTTCGCGTAAATCCGCGATAAAGTTGCGAATAATCATCTGGTATATTACAAGTAGGGCAGCCAGATTTCTTGTGCTGCGACGTATTGGATTCGGGTGTTCTCGGCACCCCTTCTACCTGTCTGAAAAATTCGAGATGAATATCTTCATTGTGAACTATAGGAATGTTGCGAATAATAGAGGCACTCGTCATATAATACTCAATATGCATCTCAATCGGGAAAGCGTCCTCTAGAAATACTTTGGCCGCCTCTCTCGTTATAATATACGCATGGGCCGCAGTGAAGTTGTACACACGACTCCACTTTGTCCCATCATACGGTTGCAGAATGAGATTTGGCAAATAACAACCCAATATCCACACCCCCCAGCCTTCGGGAGAAGAGTTTATCATCTCATTAACATTTTTCAGTTGAATATCATTAAGAACTACATCATCTTCTAGAACAAGGCACATTGGTGCCCCACTTGCTACAAGACGCTTCCACACACTTATATGACTCATGGACGAACCTATTGCACCCAGAGTGGCAATTTCATAATGGCTTCTGCGATAATTCCGCGTTATATTAAGACGAGTACCCATAGATATACGCCGGTCCTTTTTATAATTTAACTTCTTCCCATTTATTGCAGGAAATCGCTTGAGTTTCTTGAAGGCACCAATGGATTGATGCTCCTGAAATCGCTTCCAGCGGTCTTTGCGCTCATTCATATTAATTACGTAAGTAGGCATTGAAAAAATATTATTTGACCTCTTACGAGTTTTACCTCCAGGCATCCTACTGAGTCGTGGTATTTTTCTTGCCTTTGGCACCAAACGTCTTGGCCGTTGCTTTTGCCTTTAAGCCCGTCTGAAAGATTTTCGTGGCGGCCTCTAGCGTCAGAACCTTTGGGTCAACTCCTGTAGGAAGTCCCACAAACTTTCTCGCCTTTCCTACTTGGTCCGTTTTGAACATGTAAACTCCATAGGGGCCATTTCGGAACTCGAATGAGCCGCACCGATGCAAGAAGTTCTCCTTCTTCGCCTTGAGTTTTGCCTGTAATGTCTCTTCAGTGTCTTCTGGCGTCCAGGGAACGGAGACGGAACTACAAGATGCATAGATGCCATGCGGGCCCGACTTTTTCACAATAGGTGCGCCCTCGTAAGTACCCAGGGACCCGCCACCTGCGACAGCCTTGCCCCTTATAAACTCCGCAACTTGCTCTTCAGTAATCTCGTGAAACTTTCGTCCCTCTGGCCAGCCGTAGAAGACTGCCCCATCGGCCTTTGTTGCCCCCTCTTTCAGAAGAAGTGGCCCCTTCTTACTCTGCACCGCCTTGATTCCCCCCTCAAAGAGCCTCTGCCTCGCCGGTCCAGCAGACGCCGTTGATTTTCCCTCTTTCAAGACCCCATACTTATCCTTATATGTACCCCAAGTATCACGACAGAGCTCCTTCCACTCCTCTACACCCGTGGCAATACCGTCCAATCGCGCCTCCATCTTCTTCGTGAATTCATAGGCAAAGAGGGGCTCAAACTCTCGCAGACAGAATTCAAGAGCAGAAACTCCCAGGGCCGTAGGGACTAACTTGTTCTTCTCGGCGCCCACTTTCTTCTGTGTCTTTTTCTCAATAAGAGGCCATACACCAGGAGTCATACTGAGCGTGGTGAACTCTACTGTCTGCGCAGGCGTATCCCGCTTCTCCATATAGTTTTTCGTGCCCAGGGTGGTGACAAGAGCGGCAAACGTAGACGGGCGACCAATCCCCTTTCTCTCCAACTCTCGCACTAAAGTGGCCTCTGTAAAACGTCCAGGAGCACGGGCATCATGAGGAGCGGCCTCTAGATTAAGCCAGTTCACAGTATCCCCTTCTGCCAAGGAAGTCGCGGTAGTCCATGCAGTAGAGGATGCCACTGCCGCCTCTGTGGCCACATCTTCTGCATCCAAATCCGTGGCAGCAGCGCCAATCTTTTTCCAACCAGCAAAGAGCTCTCGCTTCCATATGGACTGCCAGATAAACTCTCCAGGGTCACCGCATGCCACGAATTTCACAGTATGCTTTTCCCCTTTCGCCGCAGCCATTACACTCTGAGTTGCACGGTTCCAAATGAGCGCATAGACTTTTCGGTCAACCGCCGACCAATCTTCGTCGGTAGGCAGGGTGCGCTTCTTAAAATCTGTGGGACGAATCGCTTCGTGGGCTTCCTGTGCAGCGGGGGGGCCATTTGTAGAGGAAGCCTGGGTGGCCTTCACCTTCATCTTCTTTAACGCCGCAGCAACCACACTTGCGACATACTCTTTTCCAAATGCTTCTGTCACCCAGGCCCGTGCAGCAGCTGCTGCCTCTTCACTCAGAACATCCGAATCTGTACGCATATAGGTAATATGTCCCGCCTCATAAAGACGCTGTGCGATTTTCATTGTAGAAGTAGGCTGGATTCCCATACTCGCCGATGCCTCTTGTTGCAGGGTACTAGTAATAAGAGGGCGCGGCGGAGACTCTGTAGTGGGAACCGTGGCAGACTCTTGCACAGTCCCAAGTGTGTCATCACGGATATTCTCCAGATAGTTTTCCGCCGATTCCCTATCCTCCAGGTCCTCTATCATATTTGCCTCAAAGGGAGTCTCATCCGCCTTCCAAGAACCCTTGATTCGCCATGAAGTACTTTGTGTAAAAGAGCGAATGGAGTCTTCTTTATCAGCAAGAAGGCGCAGTGCAGGAGTTTGACATCTTCCTGCAGAGAGACCAGACCCCACATACTTCCATAGAAGGGGTGAAATAGTGAATCCCACCATCATATCGAGAACTGCCCGCGCCTGCTGGGCGTGCACACGATTCATGTCGATGCGGCGCGGCGCTGCCACTGCCGCTTTTACAGCCGTCTCGGTGATTTCGCGGAATACTGCACGTGGTGTTGTGGCCGGATCCAGCTTCAAAAGTGCAGCCACTGAATAAGAGATTGCCTCTCCCTCGCGGTCATCATCCGATGCCAGGTAAATAGTGGCCGCCTTTGCCGCCTCCTCTTTGATTTGTGCAATAGCCTTGGCCTTTTCTTTCAAGAAGGCAAACCGCGGCTCGAAATCACGGTCCAGCCCTACAGCACCCAGGTCCTCCTCTAGAGCACGAATATGACCCATAGTTGCAATAACGCGCCACCCTGCACCCAAGTAGCCCTGGATTTTCGAACACTTGGCAGGCGATTCAACAATGAGAAGAGATGTCATGGTATACCTATTCGGATCCACGAGTACTTAAACAATTTTAGTGAGTGGCGGCGGCGGCAAAAAAATGCCTCTTAACTACGACCAATCAATAACAATACCCTTCTGTAGGCGTGGCCCCTGCGCAGTCTCTACGATGGCCTCCTTGTATACGATTCCACAGTGTGCAAACTTCTTCTGAAATACTTCCACCAAATCTTCGTTCGTAATCTGGAGTTTGCTTGTTGGAAATCGAGGTTGATACATGTAGGATGTGTAACCAAGAGCCGTAACCCTACATATATCACGGTTGACTCCGAGACATATCTGCTGGAGTACCTGCTGCCTACCCTGCCCTGGAAAGCTGAGAAAGTGTTTGCGGGTGAACATGGTGCTACAAAAATAGGGGCGGCCTTTCCAGTTCAATTTTTTCATGTCAGGCCCTTCTGTGCCCAAGCGATGCGTCTTGTAGGATATGGGTGGAAGTTCATATATTCTGCCGTGGTGTATTCAAATCCGTGTGATTTGTACCATGCCTTTGCACGTCGTAGAGGATATAGGTGAATGCCTCTGCGCTCTGTAAAGCAATCACCTACAACTCGTCGCAGAATAGAAGACCCTGTTCCGCCCCCGCGAAACATCGAATGAACCGCGATGTAATCCAAGTATCGATTGCCGCCATTTTGCGGGTGGATTGACACTATAGCAAAGCCTATGAGGTCTCCTGCATGCGTGAAGAGTCCGAGGCTATGGGGACGAGAGCGCTCGCGCCAGGAAAAGCCGAAATCGACAATAGGGAGTCTGCAACAATCAAAGGCATCGTGGAAGATGTCACGCATCGACCTATAGTCTGACTCGCGGAGTTGGCGAAAATACATGGGGGGGCTTAAAGGTTCGGGGGCGCCGGCCGGCGTACAATTTTTTGGGGGAGTTAATCATAATCCTCGTCATCCTCCTCATCCTCCTCATCATCCTCCTCATCATCCTCCTCATAATCCTCATAATCCTCCTCGTCCTCCTCCTCATCCTCGGAATTGACAATCTTATTTCCTGAAGCGTCTTTTGTGGCAAAACAATCTTTTACAAAATGCCCTCCACGCCCACAACGATTACACAAGTCTTTTGCACCCCTATTTTCCATCTTTAATGCCTCTATCTGAAATTCACTTAGCTCTATTTCAGAATAAGAACCTCCGCGAACTTTGTCAACCCCATACTTGTCCATGTATTCTTTCACTACTTTATCCTCCTCAAAGTGAGAGACATTTTTTATTACTTTTGCAAGGGAGATTGCTTTATACTTCCTGGTCCAAGCAGAACCCTCACCACTGAGGTGCTGCTCAAACCGCTTTTGTACATTATCACTCTTGCCAATATAAAACCTTCCACCTTGGCAAGCCACCACATAAATATTAGTGTGTGACATCGTATCTAAATATAATAGGCAGCCATAAATCAATTTTCACTCGATAAAATTGATTATGGTCGCGGCACTTGCCAAAATCACCAAGCATGATGACCCTCGGCCCAGCCATTAAAAAGAAGGCTGAGCCGCGCGTATTAAATACCATAGCAAATCGTTGCGCATATTGCGGGAAGAGCCAGGCAGACTCTTATCAAATCAGTAGGCCATTCGGCATAGCAGCCTGTAGCAAGCACGCAGAATGGGCAAAGTGGGACTGTAAAGCCTATATGCACAACGAGGGCCAGGCACGCCTAGAAGATGGCCTCCATTATCCAGGAATCTACTCTTTCATTCATTCCCTGCAAACCCTTCCCAACGGCTTTAGTGATGGTGAAACAGCCGGTTGGCACCTCATGAAAGAGAGATGCCCATTCTTTACAAAAGTCGACAATGCATGGACAATTCCCATATACAATTCCCACCTGTCCATCACAAAAAGAATCGCCATTCATATGTTCAACGACGAATCAGTAGTAGGCCCCATCCTGTATCATGTACCCCTCGAGTTTCCACAGTATGTAACACACACT
>Ga0214921_10005388_pt1 | contig 18104 bp, 15 predicted proteins | sample LL1505_MetaG_FD_177992 | JGI IMG/M metagenome (GOLD analysis project Ga0214921, IMG submission 177992) | Freshwater microbial communities from Lake Lanier, Atlanta, Georgia, United States - LL-1505 | ecosystem: Environmental > Aquatic > Freshwater > Lake | place: USA: Georgia | collected... | reverse complement strand
CGCGATTTGTGCTTAGAGTCCGTTGCTATGACGGAAAATCGACTTAACCCTTCGCCTATACATGACTACCTGAGCCGCGCGCTCTCTGGCTTGAGGCCGGAGACCGAGGCACATTGCGAAAAGCTGGTAACCGCCTTGCAAAAGGCATGGGACCAGGATCGCAGTGTGTACCTCTGCGGAAATGGCGGCAGTGCTGCCAACGCCATTCACCTTGCGAACGATTTTTTGTACGGTGTCGGAGTCCGAAAAGGCAGAGGGCTCAGGGTTGAGGCCTTGAGCGCCAACCCCGCCGTCGTGACCTGTCTTGCGAATGATTTGGGCTATGAGCATATTTTTTCCGAACAACTGCATGTCAAGGGCGCGCCAGGTGATGTACTGATCGCGCTCTCGGGTAGCGGTAACTCGCCGAACATCATCAAGGCTATTGAGCGAGCCAATGCAATCGGAATGAAGACTTTTGCGATTCTCGGTTTCAGTGGCGGAAAGTGCAAAGACCTTGCCCAAACCAGTTTGCATTTTCCGGTTGATGACATGCAAATAGCGGAAGACCTGCAAACCGTCGTCGGACACATCTGCATGCAGCGTCTGCTATCGGAAAGTTATCACGAGGAACTCGTATGACGGACCTATACGCCATCGACGGCCAAAAACTGATTTACCACCCCCAACGTGTATGGCAATTAATGGAGGTTGGAGGCGACTGGCAGAAGGCAAAAGAGGTTTACCCCATTTATATTGAAGTATCGCCGGTTGGAGCCTGTAACCATCGTTGCACTTTCTGTGCGGTGGATTACATTGGTTACAAGACGAATATGTTGAGCGTAGATATTTTGCGCGAGCGGTTGCCAGAATTGGGGCGACTTGGCGTGAAGAGCATCATGTACGCGGGGGAGGGTGAACCTTTGCTACACAAGAAAATACATGAAATTGTGGCAATGACCAAACAGGCCGGTATCGACGTATCGTTCACAACCAACGCAACGGTGGTAACCGATCAGTTTCTTGAAACAGCACTTCCTTTGGTTTCTTGGATCAAGGTTTCCATTAACGCAGGCACTGCAGAAACGTACTCCAAAATCCATCGTACTAAAGCGACGGATTTCAAACGGGTCATCGACAACCTTAAGCGGGTTGTGGCGGAAAAAAAGCGCTTGGGGCTTACCTGCACTGTTGGTGCGCAAACGTTGCTTTTACCTGAAAACGCTGCTGAAATGGCGACATTGGCGCGCATTTGCCGCGACGAAATTGGCTTGGACTACCTGGTGATTAAGCCGTACTCGCAGCATATGTTCAGCGACACGGAAATTTATAAAAATATTAATTATCAAGACTATCTGAACTTGGAACGCGAGCTCGAAGAGTTCAATGGTCCGAATTTCAATTTGGTGTTCCGAAGCAACGCAATAAAAAAATATATCTCCAGTGATCGCTACAGCAAGTGCAGTGCAACGCCATTTGTTTGGGCCTATATTATGGCCGATGGCTCAGTATATGGATGTAGCGCGTATTTGCTGGATAAGCGGTTTGAGTATGGAAATATTAACGCCAATTCGTTTCAGGAGATCTGGCAAAACCAGCGACGGCAAGCGAACTTTGAATATGTCACCCATGAACTCGACATCAAAGACTGTCGCAAAAACTGCCGGATGGACGAAGTCAATCGGTATCTTCACAACCTGAAGAGCCAAGAAATTCCCCACGTCAACTTCATTTAGGGTTAGCTCACATGAAGTCCGTCGTTACTGGTGGAGCCGGCTTTATAGGTAGCCACATAGTCGATCTTTTGATGGAGCGCGGGCATGACGTGGTGTGTGTTGATAATTTCGAGTCGGGTAATGCTAGAAATATCGCACACCATCAAGAGAATAGCCGGTTCACGCTCTTGAATGCCGACATTCGGGATAAGCAGGCGCTCAACAGTGCCTTTGTCGGCGCAGATTACGTTTTTCACCTTGCTGGGATAGCCGATCTGGTTCCGTCAATTGAGGACCCTGGTAAATATGTGAGCACTAACGTAACGGGTACGCTCAACGTGCTGGAGTGTGCGCGTGCTGCCAAGGTGCAAAAAATTGTATACGCCGCATCGTCGTCGAGTTATGGAATCCCGTCGACTTACCCTACCCCCGAGCAAGCCCCCATCGATCCTAAGCATCCTTATGCTTTGACGAAGCGAATGGGAGAGGAGTTGGTGTTGCACTGGGGGCAGGTGTACGGGATTGGCGCTGTGTCGTTGCGCCTATTTAATGTGTACGGCCGTAGATCCCGAACTGCGGGTGCCTATGGCGCGGTATTTGGCGTCTTTTTAGCCCAAAAATTGAATGGAAAGCCTTTCACGGTTGTAGGAGATGGCAAACAAACGCGAGACTTTACGCATGTGACTGATGTGGCTCGGGCCTTTGTGATGGCAGCTGAATCGGCTGTGATCAACGACGTATTCAATGTGGGTAGCGGGAACCATTACAGCGTGAATAGCCTTGTTACCCTATTGAAGGGTCCGGTGGTTTACCTGCCCAAGAGGCCGGGTGAGCCCGACTGTACTTTTGGCGACACTTCAAAAATTCGTCGCGAATTAGATTGGGCACCCACAGTCAAAATAGAGGATGGAGTAGCCGAAATGCTGGATCATATTCATGATTGGAGCGATGCGCCTTTGTGGGATGTGAACAGTATTGATGTCGCTACGCGGGCATGGTTTCAGCATTTATCCAAATAGTTTGCTATGACTACCGATCACCCCTTGCTGTACCAAATGCTTCGTATCCGGAGGGTCGAAGAACGCGTCGCAGCACGGTACAGCGAACAGCAGATGCGTTGCCCTGTCCATTTATGCGTCGGCCAGGAAGCGATTGCGGTGGGCGTGTGTGCCGCACTTGCCCATTCAGACTGGTGCTTCAGTAATCATCGGGCGCACGGCCACTACTTGGCAAAGGGTGGAGACCTGCCTCGGATGATCGCCGAGTTTTATGGCAGCGACCTGGGATGCTCTAAGGGGCGTGGGGGCTCCATGCATTTGATCGACTTATCCGCGGGCTTCCTGGGATCCACGCCGATAGTCGGGGGGACCGTACCGCTCGCAGTGGGCGCGGCGTTCACGTCCAAGTTGCAGAATCTGGGTAAAGTGGTAGCCGTATTTTTTGGCGACGGCTGTTTTGAAGAAGGCGTTGTTCACGAGGCCATGAACTTCTCCGTGCTCCATCAGTTACCCATTCTTTTCATTTGTGAAAACAATAATTTTTCGGTATACACCCCGTTGGATCAAAGGCAGTCCAAGCGAAAGATATTTGAGATCGCCCAAGCACATGGATTAGCTGCCGCGTTCGGTGACGGTAACAACGTTCGAATGATTGAGCAGTTGGTGACGCAGGCTGTTGACAATGCTCGGAATGGCATGGGCCCACAGTTTTTGGAGCTGGAAACATACCGTTGGCTTGAGCACTGCGGCCCAGACTTTGATAACCACTTGGGTTACCGGACCATCATGAGCGTTGAGGCTGGGCACAGCGCGTGCCCCATTGAAGCATATATACGGGATGTCGAGAAGTCTTTGAGAGACGCACTGATTAAAAAGATCACGTACGAGATCGATCTGGAAATTGATGCAGCATTTGATTTTGCCTTTGCGAATTTGGATGTGCAACAGACGGATCTTGCTGGAGGCGTTTATGCCTGAAGGTCCGGTCCGGCAGCTGAAATTTGGTGAGGCCTTGCGGGAGGCAACAGACCTGTGTATGGCGCGAGACCCCAGAGTCATTGTGATGGGTGAGGGCGTACCCGATCCAAAGTCCATTTTTAAAACCACAGAAGGACTTCGTGAGAAATACGGGCCCGCGCGTGTATTTGATACGCCATTGTCTGAAAACGGAATGACTGGCGTGTGTATAGGCGCTGCATTAACAGGAATGCGGCCCATTTTGGTGCACCAAAGAATTGACTTCGCGCTTTTGTCGATGGATCAATTGGTCAACAACGCAGCAAAATGGCACTATATGTTTGGGGGTGTCAGTTCTGTCCCTTTGGTTATCCGCATGATCATCGGACGGGGTTGGGGGCAGGGACCCCAGCATTCTCAAGGCCTTCAGGCCATGTTCGCTCAAGTCCCGGGGCTGAAGGTGGTTATGCCGACTTCACCACGCGACGCCAAGGGTTTGCTGATCGCTGCAGTTGAGGATGACAACCCTGTTGTTTTCATTGAGCATCGATGGCTACATAACGTAAGCGGCGACGTACCGGAGGGTACGTATACGGTACCCATAGGACGAGCCAGAAAAATGCATGACGGCGCAGATCTGACAATCGCCGCCTTCTCTTACATGGCGTTGGAGTCGCTCAAGGCCGCACAGGCATTGTTAACGCACGTGGGCATTGGTATTGACCTTATCGATATGCGGTCGCTAAGGCCTCTCGATAGTCAAGCTGTGATGGACTCAATTGCGAAGACCGGACGTCTTCTGGTAGCGGATCCCGCATTTAAAACCGGCAGCTTCGCAACTGAGATCATGAGCATAGCCATGGAAGAGGGATTTCATTTGCTAAAAACGGCGCCGAAGCGGGTCACGCTTCCCGATCATCCCGTACCCACATCGCATCTGCTGTCAACTGGCTATTACCCGAGCCCGATGCACATTGCACAAACTGCATTGCAGATGCTAGGGCATACGTTAACAGCCACCGAACGACAGGCGCTTGATGCTGCATTGAAGCCACGCACGCTACACGACGTTCCGGACATTTCTTTTCAAGGGCCGTTTTAATGAATAAAGACCTATTTGCATGGGTATCTGTCGACTCGCCTCAGCCCTCCAAGGTGTGGCAAGCATGGTCCCCAATGGAGCGGGGAGCGGCCATACGGAAATGCATGGATTCGGATCACAGATACGCCGAGGCACTGACATTGGTTGAAGCGCGTGCAGATGGGCAAGTGATACTGAATCTCCATGCGGGAGTCGAGGTGTCTGCCCGTTGCGATCTTTTGCTAGATTTTGAAGAGCTCTTAAAGGAAAAGGTCGACCCCGCCAACACGGTATGGTTGGAGCCTATTGGCGACAAGAGCACCCTGCGGCGCTTAAGAGGAATCGAGGTTAGACAATGAGCGCGGCGATCCAAACACGGGAAGGGGAACTCATATTAGATTCCCACAAGCTTTCTTACCATATGGACCGGGTGGAAGCCTGGGAGAGCGGAGAACGAATTGCGCCGGTCAGCGTAGACATGGCTCTTACCCGAGCGTGCGGTGCGATGTGCTCTTTCTGTTACGCAATGATGCAAGAGTCGCAAAATCGCAGCAGCATCAAGCTGAAAAACGCCCTCGAACTAGCCGACGATTTTGCCGCCATAGGCGTTCGAAGTGTGTCTCTGGTGTCAGATGGTGAGAGTACCCTGTCACCCACTTATGTTCCCTTTATCCAGCACCTATCCAAGATGGGTATTGACGTGGGTAACGCAACGAACGCTTGGGAATGGGAGCCGGAAAAAATTGAACAAGTGCTTCCGCATTTGACCTGGATTCGGTTTACCGTGGCTGCGGGGAGGCCTAATCGTTATGCTGAAATCATGTACAAGGGGCCCGAGCACACCGAGGTATTTGATCGGGCGATGTCGCATATTCAGTATGCAGTTAGCTTAAAGCGACGCCTGGGACTTAAGGTTACGCTCGGCATACAAATGGTGTTAATGCCCGGAATGGGCGAAGATATTATTCCGTTTGCGCAACTCGGCCTGGATCTAGGGGTTGATTATGCTGTTATCAAGCATTGTTCAGATGATGAGCAAGGCTCATTAGGAATCAATTACGCAGATTATGAAGTTTTACACCCCCTCCTAGTTCGGGCAGAGGGAATGAGTAACGAAGTAACAAAAATAATCGTCAAATGGGACAAGATCAAAGATGGAGATAAGCCTTCCTATAAGCGGTTTTATGGCCCGCAGTTTTTGCTCCAAATAAGCGGAAGCGGTCTTGTAGCTCCATCCGGTATGTTTTTCAATGCCCGTTACTCTAAGCTCCACATCGGTAACTTCACGCAGGAGCGTTTCATTGATATTTGGAAGTCCGAGCGGTACTGGCGCGCGATGAATTATTTGGCATCACCATCTTTTGATGCCCAAACTATGATGGGATCTCTTCCTATTCAACATTATGTAAGCGTCGCGCTGGATAATCATATTAAAGACCTAAGCCGTCTACAACCTGGGGCCAACCCGAAGCCGATGCACCATAATTTTCTTTAATTGTCAAAAATTGATTTTTCCTGATTATTGGAAGTTGTATAGAAAATAATGATGGCGGTCAATAAGATAACTTTTGTCTCCGGCATATTCAATGTGCTGCATCCTGGACATTTGCGCTTGCTCCGCTACGCAAAGTCATTGGGAGGGCGCTTGGTGGTAGGCGTTCTCAGCGATCACTTAGCCAAAGGCAGCGCACATGTGAGTGAAGACTTGCGCCTCGAAGGGTTGACAAGCGTAAGCCTGATTGACGACGTCGTGTTGGTATCGGAATCTCTTCAGAAGACAATTACTGAGCTCCGGCCAGATTTCGTGGTGAAAGGAAGCGAGCATGAAGACCGACATAATGCAGAAACAGACTTAGTTTCAGCCTACGGAGGGCAGCTGGTTTTTAGCTCTGGCGAATCTGTATTTTCATCGCTTGATTTACTACGGCGTGAGGTGAGCATTTTTGATCCGCGTACCATATCTTTTCCGCAAGATTATGCAGCGCGGCACCGGATTAGCATAGATAATTTAGAAAAAATAATCAAAGGATTCCGAGATTTAAAGGTATGTGTGGTGGGAGATCTTATTGTGGACGAATACATTACCTGCGAGGCGCTGGGTATGTCACAAGAGGATCCCACCATTGTGGTTTCGCCGGTGGATACGAAACGTTTTATAGGCGGAGCCGGAATCGTAGGCGCACACGCGGCCAGTCTGGGCGCAACGGTATCGCTGGTTTCGGTATCAGGCAACGATTCTGCGCGCAGCTTCGCAATTGAGGAATTAGAGAAGCTGGGCGTGTCTTGCCATATAACTATCGACAAAGCGCGGCCGACGACTCTGAAGCAGCGATTTAGAAGCCAAGGGAAGACCCTCTTGCGCGTCAGCCACCTGAGTCAAAGTGCCATATCCACGCCTTTGCAGCGGCGGCTCTACGCTTCAATAGAGGAAGGTTTAGCAGAGGCAGACTTGTTGGTGTTTTCGGACTTCAATTACGGGTGCCTCCCTCAGGCGCTCGTGGATAAGATTGTTTTGTATGCCCGACAAAAAAATATATTGATGGTTGCGGATAGCCAGTCTTCGTCTCAAACCGGGGACATCAGCAGGTTCCGGGGAATGGACCTCATAACGCCTACTGAGCGAGAGGCCAGGGTAAGTACCCGGAACAGGGAAGATGGATTGGTCATCTTGGCGCGCAAACTGCACGAGCAATCCGGCGCCAAAAATGTGCTGCTAAAGCTAGGTAGCGAGGGCGTGCTCATACAAGCCGACCCGTCCCGGCTGGCACCGGGTGAGAAAGTGGATGAATCAGGATGGCTGACCGATAGGATCGAAGCCCTAAATTCTGCCGCCAAAGACGTTGCCGGCGCTGGGGATTCTCTGCTCATCACGAGCGCAATGGCACTTGCGGGTGGTGCCCATATTTGGGAGGCCGCATGTTTGGGCTCCCTTGCTGCGGCGGTTCAGGTCGGAAGGGTCGGCAATAGCCCCCTCAAAGTGCCTGAGCTGATGTCCGAGTTGACCTCGTGAAGGTACTTCTCCTGGCAGCCGGGTTAGGCACCAGGCTCAAACCGCTAACCGACACAGTTCCTAAATGTTTGGTGCCGGTACACGGGCAACCGCTACTTCACATCTGGCTGCAGCGATTGTCTGCTGCGGGAGCCGGCCCATTTTTAGTGAACACGCATTATTTGGCCCCAAGCGTCGCAGCCTTTGTTCAAAGTAGCCCTTACCGGGCTGCAGTGAGCTTGGTCAACGAGCCTGAATTATTGGGAACTGCCGGTACCTTGATTGAAAATCTCAGTTTTTTTGGTGGTGGCGATGGCATGCTTCTTCATGCAGACAACTACTGTCTTGCCGACTTATCGGCTTTTCAAGAGGCGCATCGAAGCCGGCCAGCGCACTGTTGGATGACCATGATGACCTTCAGAACCCAGACACCCGCATCATGCGGCATTGTGGAGCTTGATCAGCAGGGGGTGGTTGTGGGTTTCCACGAAAAAGTATCCAACCCGCCGGGGAACCTGGCAAATGGCGCGATTTACTTGTTGTCGAGGGAGCTGATGCAATGGCTCCGAACGCTGACTCCGAGCCCGAAAGACTTCAGTACAGAGATCATTGGCCGTTTAATGGGCCGAATTTATACCTATGAAACAGATGCCGTTTTCTTAGATATAGGCACCCCGCAGTCGTATGCACTGGCCAACAGTACGGCAACTACCAACCTTGCTCCTGCACTGAGTTCAGCATCGTTGTAACACGGTGTTTAATCTGGTGCTTATCCAGCACTTCTTGACGTCCCGCTTTTGCGATCGTTTCTCGCGCAAGGGGCTTGTTCATCCAGCGCGCCAAGACATCGTTCAAGACATCCTGGGTGTCGTAATAAGCAAGATGCAAATCTTCTTTAAAGACCGCCTCTAATGCGGCGCTTCGTTCGGCCAAGACAAAGCCGCCGGATGACAAAATATCGAAGATCCGCATCGTGATGATCTTCCGTTGGTACAGCCTGGGAATATCCAGGTTGATGCCGCTCGCGCAATAAATCAGCGTCAATTCTTCACCGTGATCGGCGCGGCCCCGATAGTGGGGATGAATATCGGTCCAGCCGGGATCGCCCCACACGGTTGATGAACCGCTGAAACAGCCCATGATACCAACGCCACGTTGCCGGTACAGGGCGCTGAGCACGCCATCCAACAGGGAAATGAGTTCACCCGGTTCAGCCGCTGTCACGCAGATGTCTCTCAGAAAATCGGGTAGTGCATCGACGCCACCAACCATATTCAGGCCGCAAAAGTTCGCATCATGCGCTACTAGCTGCAGAAAGCGATGTGTCCAGTCGAGCGCCGCCGCTGATAGCGCGTCGTCGCCTCGCTTCAGGAGCCATTGATCAAGCATGGACATCTCGTCAATCAGGGAACTGCCCACAAAGCTGACGTCGCACCGGTAGGGTGTTAGCCTGCCGGGCTGTGAAGTTGGTGACCGCCTATTTGAAGGTGCCGCCAAGAGCAAATGGCTGGCACGGATACCCTGATCTGCCAGGTGACGCACTGTTTGCAGGTCATGCGCAAAAGCTAAACACGCCGTGATGTTGGTTCCGTCGACTAGTTCCATTCGGTTGTGCGGCAGGGGGTCAATGGTCCAGCTCACATAGGGCAGACGCCGGATGCTGCACAGATAGGCAATTTCCGGCGAAAAATTGATGCTGAACAGCCATTGCGGATGGTGCGCATCACACGCCGCGTTGAACTGCTCCATATTCAAATCCTTGGGCTGCAATCCAACCAATGTGTATCCATTATCGTCAAGCAATTTGCCCACGTCTGGCATGAATAAATGGTATTCAATAAACAGGACGCACTTCTTCATGGTTCGCGCTTCTCAGGAAAGAATGGAGTCGCCGCCAACGGGGAAGAGCTGGATTAAAGCGTGGTTCACGCGCTGGAGCACCGGATACCAGGCACCCATTTCCTCTTGCCGGTACACGCGCATAGATGGGTACCAGGGGCTGTCGGAACGATCCAGAAGCCAGCGCCAGTCGGGAAGGTGCGGTAAAAGGACCCATATGGGCTTACCCATTGCGCCTGCGAGGTGCGCGGCGCTGGTGTCGATGCTGATGACCAGATCCATTAGTCCGCACAGCGCTGCGGTATCGCTGAAGTCGGCAATGTCCTGGTCAAAGCAATGCATGTTCTGCTCCGCCAAGATGCAACGTTCTGAGTCTGTGACGTCTTTTTGTATGCACACATACTCCAGGTGCCTCGGCAGATGTTGAATCAACTCTGCCAGCGGCAGGCTACGGCTCTTGTTGGTGGCGCTGCCGCTCCAAGCAATACCCACCCGCTTTCTGCCCGTGTGTGGGAGTTTGGCCTCCCAAAATTCCATCCTGTTGCCGTTCGTACGCAGGTAGGCGCACGGGGCGGGTATCGTGTCCAAGGTGGTGTGAAAGGCCAGCGGCAACGACATCAGCGGGCAGTAGTAGTCAAAGTCTGAAACGGATTCATCAGGCCCCAAGACCTGACCTACACCATCGAGTGTCTTCAAGAGCGGTACAAGCGACGGGGGAACTACCAGCAATACCGTGGCACCGAGCGCCTGTACAAGCGGCACGTAGCGGCAGAACTGTATCGTGTCACCGAAACCTTGCTCCCAACAAATCAATATCGTTTTTTCCGCTAACGCTTGTTCACCCAGCCACAGCGGCCTTCGGAAGTCAGGAAGGCTGATGTTGTTTTTCTTGGCCTTCCAGCGCCATTCAAACAAAGGCCATGCGGCTTCGAAATCGCCCAAAAGCAGATGTACCAAGGACTGGTTCCAATGAGCTTCCGCGAAATCTGGGTTCAGTTTTGTGGCTTGGGCGTAGCTCGCTATAGCCAATTGAAACTGCTGCTTTTCCTTCTGAACATTACCCAGATTGCAGTGAGCCACCGCAAAATCGGGCTGCAAGCGGATGGCGTGCGCGTAGACCGCGATCGCATCATCCAATCTGCCGACTTCTTTCAACAGGTTACCCAGGTTACAAAAAGCCGCCACAAAATCCGGTCGCAGCCGCGTTGCCTCTTGCAAGCTCACAATCGCTGCATCTATCTGCCCGTGTTCTTGCAGTGCATTCCCCAGAGCGAAATATGCTTCGACAAAGTCTTGCTTCAGCCCAACGGCCTTTCGGTAGCAAATCAATGCCCTCCCTGGCTGCTGGCACTCTTGCAGCGCAACGCCCAGGTTGAAATAGGCCTCTGCATATGCTGGCTGGATAGCGATAGCTTGTTCGTAGTCGGCAATAGCCCGCCGTGTATCTCCCATTTCTTTCCGGGTGTTACCGCGATTCAGGTGTGCGAGCGCACTGCGTGGGTTGTGTTGGATGGCCCGATCCAGTAAGGTTATTGCCGCGGCATGGTCATGCCGTTGATGCGCAATCACCCCCAGCAGATGCAGCGCGTCAAAGTTCTTTGGGTCTGCTTTCAGCACCGCTTCGTAATAAAACTGTGCCTCGTCAAGCATGCCTTGCTGGTGTAAAGCGAAGCCCGCCTTCAAGTTTGTTTGAATAGCGCTAAGGTTCTCTTGGGTTTTTTTTGATGCAGAACCCAGTTTTTGTGACTGGGTGGATCGGGGTGAAGAGGGCATGCTACGGCAGGATTTACAAAAAGAAATCTAAAAACCAAAAAGTGAACACCCAGTGCTTGAAAAGTATAATATTACTCCTAAAGCAATATCCAGAGACTCTGCGTAAATAAATTTTAATGATCTCGATTTATAAACGAGAGAATAGATGAACTCCACTGCTGAATGCCCAAATGAAGCATAGACAATGCGAATCCTTGTAGTCGGTGCAGTCAGCGGCGCCACCGTGGATATAGGGTCCTCGTTGGCACATGCATTTTCCGGCTTAGGGGAGGAGTGCCGTTTTTTGGATTTTTCGGAATATGAACAAGAATTCCGCAAGGTCGATAGCGTCAGGAAAGACGTCGATATGCACGGATTTGTGATCAGACTTCAAACCAGGTTGCTGGAAGAAGTTATTCTTTTCAATCCATATCTCATAATTGGTTTAGCACAATCTCCATTGAATAATTTAGAGGTGCTGGACTCATTCCGAAAATCAGGAATAAAGCTCCACTACTGGTTTCTAGAGGACTATAGGGTGTTTCAGTATTGGAGCAAAATTGCCCCTAAGTTCGATCATTTTTTTACTATCCAGAAATCTCCCATACTGCAAGAATTAAAAAACCTAGGTTGCAATAACGGCTACTACCTTCCAGCGGCATTTGATGACTCTGTAGTTTTTAAAGAATCAGTGCATCAAAGTATCAATTGCGAAGCTCAGGTAAGCTTTGTTGGCGCCCCTTATCGTAATCGGATCGAATTATTCAATAGTTTGAAGATGCCCGGATTAGAGATATACGGTGAGGGGTGGGACGGTCTGAGTACTTTGGTCAAAATAGGTAGTCGCCGCATTACTTCTTCTGAGCGACGTCATATATACGCCAACTCAAAGATAAATTTGAATTTGCACTCTTCATCACATGCTGAGGGGGCTTGGAGTGGTGATTTTGTCAATCCGAGAACCTTTGAAATAGCTGGATTGGGTGGGTTTCAGTTGACGGATGCACGAAAATTATTGCCCCTGCATTTCGATCTCAAAAATGAGATCCCAGTATTTTCAAGTGCAAGCGCTATGCTGGATGCAATCCAATATTATCTGGATCATGAGTTGGAGCGCAATGAAATGGCGGCAAACTCCCGCGCTAGGGTGTTAAAAGAGCACACCTACCGCCACCGCGCAATGGAAATTTTAAGTTTGGCGAGCTAGGATATTTTTGTATATCCGGTGGAAACTGTATGTACCTGGGCGCTATCTGCTGGGTGAATCTACGCTGCCTTTTCCATCCGAAACCCCATCTCATCCAACGCAGCGGCCAATTGCCCCACGCTGCGGTCCGCGTTGTGCAGCTTGTCAAGGCCAAACAGCCCGATGCGGAAGGTCATGAAGTCAGCAGGCTCATCGCACTGCAAGGGCACACCAGCGGCAGTTTGCAGGCCCAGCGCCCCGAACTTTTTGCTGCTTTGTAATCCGGGGTCGGTGGTGTAGCTCACCACCACGCCGGGGGCCTGGAAGCCTGGGGCTGCCACGCTGCGGATGCCGCGGCCTTCCATTAAAGCGCGCACTTTGGTGCCGAGCTCGAACTGCTCTGCGCGGACCTTGTCAAAGCCGTAGTCCTGCGTCTCGTGCATGACTTCTTGCAGGCGCGTCAGCGCGTCGGTGGGCATGGTGGTGTGGTACATGTGGGCGCCGGTCTCATAGGCCTCCATCACTTGCAGCCATTTTTTGAGGTCGCACGCAAAGCTGCTGCTGGTGGTGCCGTCGATGGCGGTGCGGGCGCGCTCGCTGAGCATCACCATGGCGCAGCAGGGCGAGCCGCTCCAGCCTTTTTGCGGCGCGGTGACCAGTACGTCGACGCCCGTGGCTTCCATGTCGACCCAGATCGTGCCCGAAGCAATGCAATCCAGCACAAACAGGCCGCCGACCTGGTGCACCGCATCGGCCACGGCGCGCAAATAACTATCGGGCAGCATCATGCCGGCCGAGGTTTCCACGTGGGGCGCAAACACCACCGCGGGTTTCTCGGCCAGGATGGTCGCGACAACTTGATCAACCGGGCAGGGCACCCACGGTGCCTGGCTGTCCTGGCTGATGCGCCGGGCCTTCAGCACGGTGGTGCTGGCCGGAATGTTGCCCATGTCAAAAATCTGGCTCCAGCGGTAGCTGAACCAGCCGTTGCGGATCACCAGCACGTGTTTACCGGTGGCAAATTGGCGCGCAACCGACTCCATGCCGAAGGTGCCGCTGCCCGGGACCAGCACGGTGGAGTGGGCGTGGTACACGGTTTTGAGCATGCCGGAGATGTCGCGCATCACGCCCTGAAAGCGTTGCGACATGTGGTTCAGCGCGCGGTCGGTGTAGACCACGGAGAATTCCAGCAGCCCGTCAGGGTCAATATTGGTCAGCAATGCGGGCATGGAAATCTCCTAAAAATATGAGTGGGTCGGAGCCTTTGGGTGGCTTTAGGAACTGAACAAGAAATTCATCACATCGCCATCCTTGACCACGTATTCCTTGCCTTCTGCACGCATCTTGCCAGCATCTTTGGCTCCCTGCTCGCCGCGGTAGGCAATAAAGTCTTCAAACGCAATAGTTTGCGCCCGGATATAACCTTTTTCAAAGTCGGTATGAATCACCCCGGCCGCCTGCGGGCCGGTGTCGCCGACATGAATCGTCCAAGCGCGCACCTCTTTGACGCCGGCGGTGAAATAGGTCTGCAGGCCCAAAAGGCTGTACGCCGAGCGGATGAGGCGGTTCAAGCCAGGCTCGCTCTGGCCCAATTCTTCTAAAAACATCAAACGGTCTTCATCGCTCATCTCGCTCATTTCTGCTTCCATCTTGGCGCAAATGGCAACAACCGGGGCTTTTTGTGCGGCGGCGAAAGCCTTCAGCCGTTCTAGCAGCGGGTTGTTCTCAAAGCCGTCTTCGGCCACATTGGCCACAAACATGGCGGGTTTGGCGGTGATTAAAAAGAATTGTTTCAGGAGCGGCAACTCCTCTTTTGTGAATTCCAGGCCGCGCACGGGTTGGGCCTGGTCCAGCGCCGTCTGGCATTTCTCCAGAATCGCAACGAGCTTGATGGATTCTTTGTCGCCAGAGCGCGCGGTTTTGGTGACGCGGTGCAGGGCTTTTTCTACCGCGCCCAGGTCGGCCAGGCACAGCTCGGTCTGGATCACCTCAATATCCGCAATCGGGTCGACCTTGCCGGCCACGTGGATAACGTTGTCGTCCTCAAAGCAGCGCACCACGTTGATGGTGGCATCTGTTTCCCGGATATGGGCCAAAAATTTGTTGCCCAGCCCTTCGCCGGTGCTGGCGCCGGCGACCAGTCCGGCAATGTCCACAAACTCCACAATCGCCGGCACCACCCGTTCGGGCACCACAATGTCTGACAGCTGCGCCAGCCGCGGATCGGGGACTTCCACTACGCCCACATTGGGCTCGATGGTGCAGAAGGGATAGTTTTCTGCGGCGATCCCTGCCTTGGTAAGGGCATTGAACAGGGTGGACTTGCCGACATTGGGCAAGCCAACGATGCCGCACTTCAAACTCATGGGGGTGTTCCTTCAGAAGAGCCGCATATTGTAGTTAGGGGATTGCCCACAGCGCCCCGTGCGGCGGGGGTCGCGCTCCTACAATGGCTTGATGTCCCGACCATTTGATATTTGCGTACGCGGTGCCGGCATCGTCGGGCGCGCCATGGCCTTGCAACTGGCATCCAAACGGCTGCGCGTCGCGCTGGTGGATGCGCAGCCCGAAGCGACACCCGGCCACAGCGATGTGCGCGCTTACGCACTCAGCCCCGCGTCCCGTTCCCTGCTCGAATCGTTGCGCTGTTGGCCCGATGCGGCTTTCGCCACCCCGGTGAAGGCCATGGAGGTGACGGGTGACAACGGCGGCTTGTTGCACTTCGAGGCAGCCGGACAGGGCGTTGCGGCGCTGAACTGGATGGTGGATGTGCCCGCCCTGGAAACCCGGCTGGCGCAGGCGGTTGAATTCCAGGGTTTGATTGAGCGGGTGGACGCACCCCGCCCCGCCCCGCTGACCGTGGTGTGCGAAGGGCGCGCCAGTGAAAGCCGCGCCGGTTGGGGCCTGGCGTACGACCAAAAACCTTATGGACAGCATGCGCTGGCCACGCGCGTGCGCACTGAGCGCCCCCACGGCGAAATCGCCCGCCAGTGGTTTAACCGCGAAGGCGAGGCCACTGAAGTGTTGGCGCTGCTGCCGCTGGACGGGCCCCTGGGCGCGGCCTGCGCCGTGGTGTGGTCGGTCAGTCCGCGGCGGGCGCAGGCCTTGCGCGACATGGAGGCTGCTGAGTTTGATGCGGCCTTGCATGCTGCAAGCCACGGCGCTTTGGGTGCGATAGAGATCACAGCCGAGCGGCAAACCTGGCCCTTGCAATTTGCCCTGGCGCAGAACTGGAGTGGCGCAATGCCCGCCGCAGACGGACCCCCCGGTTCAGCGTGGGTCTTGGCCGGCGACGCTGCCCACACCGTGCACCCGCTGGCCGGGCAGGGCTTGAACCTGGGTTTGGGCGATGTGCAGGTCTTGGCCCGCGTGCTGGACGAACGCGCGTATTGGCGCCCTTTGAGCGACGCCAAGGTCTTGCGCGCTTACGAGCGCGAGCGCAAGACCGCATTCGCTTTGGTCGGTAACACCACCGACGCGCTGCAGCGCCTGTTTGACCACCCCAACGCCTTGGTGGCGCAGGCCCGCAACTGGGGCTTGCGCGGTTTTGACCGCAGCGCAGGACTGAAGCACTGGATCACCCGCCAGGCCATGGGCCTTTCCTGACCTTTTACGATCTACCGAACACCATGCTTTTGAACAGACTTTTTCGCCTAGCCATCGCTGCAACCCTGATGTGCCTGGCTGCGGCCGCCAGCGCGCAAGAAGCGGTCATCCGCCAGGCCCTAGCCCAGCGCCTGCCGCAACTCAAAGCCATTGACGAGATCAAGCCTGCGGGCGTGAGCGGCCTATTTGAGGTGCGGGTCAACGGCAGTGAGATTTATTACACCGACGCCAAAGGCGATTTCCTGATTGACGGACAGATCATCGAGACCAAAACCCGGCGCAACATCACCGAGGACCGCATTGCCAAATTAACCGCCATTCCGTTTGACAGCCTGCCCATCAAAGACGCGTTCACGCTGGTGCGTGGCAATGGCCAACGCAAGATGGCTGTTTTTGAAGACCCCAACTGCGGCTACTGCAAACGGTTTGAGCGGGATTTACAAAAGGTCGATAACGTCACGGTCTATTTGTTTTTGTACCCGGTGCTCGGGCCCGATTCGGTGAAGAAATCGCACGACATTTGGTGCGCCAAAGACCGCGCCGTGGCCTGGCAGGACTGGATGCTGCGCGACCAGCCAGCAGGCGCAGCCAACGCCACCTGCGACACGGCTGCCATCGGGCGCAACGTGGAGCTCGGTCGCAAATACAAAATCACCGGCACCCCGACGCTTTTGTTTGTCAACGGCGCGCGTGTTCCCGGCGCGGTGGACAACGCGCGGGTGGAGCAGGCGCTGGCCGACACCAGCAAGCTTTAAGGCCCCATGCCCCGCGCGCCCAAGGCCAATGTGAAATCGGCGCCTGTGGCCGCGCCCGTAACCGCCCATGCTCCGGTGCATTACCGGGTCACCCCGGCTGCTACCCACGCACACCACTGGCAAGTGCTGCTAACGCTGGCGCGTCCTGCTGCTACCCAGCGTCTGCAGTTACCGGTATGGATTCCGGGCAGCTACATGGTGCGGGAGTTTTCCAAACATGTGCAAGGACTGGAGTGCCGCCAGGCCGCACGCTTGTGCCGCCTGACCCAGGTTGATAAAGCCACCTGGGATGTGCAGGCCGATCCCGATCAGGTCTTAGAAATTAGCTACACCGTTTACGCCCTGGACAACTCGGTGCGAACCGCCTGGCTGGATGGCGCGCGCGGTTTTTTCAACGCCACCAGTTTGTGTCTGATGGCGCAGGGTTTCGAGGACGGCCCGCACCTCCTGGAAGTTCTGCCTGCGCCTGCACATCCCTCCTGGCGAATGGCGACGGGTTTGCCGGCCCAGCGCGTGGACCGGCGCGGCTTTGGCGTGTACCGCGCGGCCGATTACGACGAGCTGGCCGATTGCCCTGTGGAGATGGGCAACTTTTGGAGCGCGGAGTTCTCGGCCTGTGGTGTGGTGCACCGCTTCGTGGTCGCCGGTGTGCTGCCCTCATTTGACAGAGAGCGCCTGCTGCGCGATACGCAAAAAATCTGCGAAACAGCGATCCGCTTTTGGCATGGCGATGCAGCCCGTGCGGCCGATGTGCCCTTTGCGTCCTACACCTTTTTGCTGAACGCCGTGGACGACAACTACGGTGGTTTGGAGCACCGCAACAGCACCGCGCTGATCGCTGCGCGTCGCGACTTGCCGCGCTTGGGTGAAGCGAAAACCGGCGAGGGCTACACCACGCTCTTGGGGTTGATCAGCCACGAATACTTCCACACCTGGAACGTCAAACGCCTTCGCCCGGCCGCTTTCACGCGCTACGACTACACCCGCGAAAACTACACGGATCTGTTGTGGTTTTTTGAGGGCTTTACCAGTTACTACGACGACCTGTTGCTGCGCCGTGCCGCGCTCATTGACGACGCTGCCTATGTGCGCCTGCTCAACAAAACCATCAACCAAGTTTTGCAGGCCCCGGGGCGCAAAGTGCAAAGCGTGGCCCAAGCCAGTTTTGACGCCTGGGTCAAGTACTACCGGCAGGATGAGAACACGCCCAACGCCACCATCAGCTATTACCAAAAAGGCGCGCTGGT
>Ga0214921_10005387_pt1 | contig 18107 bp, 15 predicted proteins | sample LL1505_MetaG_FD_177992 | JGI IMG/M metagenome (GOLD analysis project Ga0214921, IMG submission 177992) | Freshwater microbial communities from Lake Lanier, Atlanta, Georgia, United States - LL-1505 | ecosystem: Environmental > Aquatic > Freshwater > Lake | place: USA: Georgia | collected... | reverse complement strand
GAAAACGTGGCGGCAGGCCCTTGGACAGCCATAGGGTTTGTTAAAGATTTAGCGCGTCATGAACCTCAGCTTCTGACTGTCTTCGCGGATCATATCGCGGCAACCGAGAGAGCCGCAGCCGAAAAAGCGGCAGCAGAGAATCCTGGAGGACCGCCCGTAGAGGTTCGTTCGAGTGGCGAAATTTTTCGAGAATTAAAGGTTATTGAGAGATTCAAGAATCGCGAACGACACCTCTGGGCGGGATACGCAAAAGAGTCGACGCTGAGGGGGATCAACAGTCTCATCTTCGACCGAGAAAACTGTGATTTAGCAAACCGCACCAAGAGCTTCGGCAACTTCGACGCTGTCAAGGCTACGGATCCAAAGCTCGCGCTCGACGTGATGGCTGAAAAGAGATGGAAGCTTTTCTATGATATCGTCGGTAAGATCTCCGGTGTGGTTTACCAGGGGATGGTACAGGAGGGGCTCGACCCGCATAAATTTATTGCGGGCGGCGGAATAGGAGAGCTCAGCAATCGCTACAATCCAGATCTTCGACAACAGGCGATCGAATTGGTTCGAAAGGGCGGAGATCTTCCGGAGGGATTATTTGATTTCTCTCGCCTCAGCCCAACCGCCCGCGAATCGGCGCCATCGTATCAAAAGGTCGTTGAAACGGGGCATAAGCTTGCCCACTAGTTTCCAAAAACACCTGAGCCCTGGGAGGACCGGAGTAGCGGAAGGCTCTTATGGCTTCCCATTAAATTTCCGCTCCAACCCCCTCCAACACCCCGCATAATCCGGCTGCAGCGCGGATGACTCCGCGGCGTACTTCGTCAGGTGCTGCGGATAGCGGGTCTCGAACATAAACGCCATCGTGTTTGAGAGCTTCACGGGCTGTAGAGGAGCCTCAGTCGCTTTTTCGAAGGCGGTGGTGTCCGGTCCATGTGGCAACATGCAGTTATGGAGGCTTATGCCACCCGGAACGAAGCCGTCAGGCTTCGCGTCGTACCTCCCATAAATGAGCCCCATGAACTCAGACATAATGTTCATGTGATACCACGGCGGACGGAACGTGTGTTCCGCCACGGCCCACCGCTCAGGGAAGATCACGAAATCGACGTTTGCGGTCCCCTCCTCTCCTGATGGCGCTGTCAGCACGGTGAAGATCGAGGGGTCTGGGTGATCGAAGAGGAGCGCTCCGACCGGTGAGAACGTTCGGAGGTCATATTTATACGGAGCGTAGTTTCCATGCCACGCGACAACATCGAGTGGCGAGTGATCGATCGTTGTTTCGAAAAACTTTCCACACCACTTTACGAACACCTTACAGTTCGTTCGCTTGTCCTCATACGCGGCGACGGGGGTTTTAAAGTCTCGTGAATTAGCGAGACAGTTTGCACCGATCGGTCCTCTATTGGGGAGGGTAAACTTAGCGCCGTAGTTTTCGCACAGGTATCCCCGCGCTGGACCTTTAAGCACCTCAACCTTGAATTTCATACCACGCGGGATGATCGCTATTTCGCCAGGTGAGATATCTATCTTTCCAAGTTCGGTGAAGAAACGGAGCTCGCCCTCTTGAGGGACGATCATGAGTTCGCCATCAGCATTATAGAAATACTCATCAACCATCGAGGTGTTCACAAAGAATACGTTGGCGGACATGCCGGTCTGCGTATTCACGTCGCCTGCTGTCGTCATCGTACGGACGCCGGAGAGGAAGGTGGTTGATTCGGTTGGCGCTGGAGGAGGGCTCCAGCGAAGTGGGCCGATCGGAAGTGTGTGATCGTCGATGCAGGGAGCGGTCTTCCAGAATGGGAGGCTCGTTGGAGCGAATCGTCCAACGTGGGCGACAGATGGCTGCATGCGGTAAAGCCATGAGCGCTCATTTGTGCCGCGGGGTGCGGTGAACGGAGAGCCGGAGAGTTGCTCAGCATAGAGGCCGTAGGGGCATTTTTGAGGGGAGTTCTGTCCGTACGGAAGGGCGCCGGGGAGCGCCTCGGTTTCAAAGTCGTTTCCGAATCCGGGCATGTAGCCGGGGATGATTGCGCTTTTCATGGCGAAACCTGTGTTCGAGTAGGCGAATGGGTTATACGGCAGCGTTGATTGTATCACGCGGTCAAGGGGGCGGGCTCTAAGGAAAATTATGAGAGGTTAGGAGGTTGGAGTTGTTGGGGTTGTGGGGGGATATCGTTCATCGCGAATCGCAACCCATGCGTATATCCGATCCGGAGGGCCCGTCTCCCGACGGGCCGGAACTCGCGATGAAACGTTCGTGCATACCCGGCCTGTGAGGACACAGGCCCTCCGGGGGAACGGATTCCCATCAACGGCACCGCCGCTTCAGATTATCCATCGTGACAGGTCCCCCCGGTACGGGGTACCGTTCTCAGGCGCTAAACGCTTGATGAAACAATAGAACAAGGGACTCGTTATGCTCTCTCGGCTTTTTATTCGTAAACCTCTCGACATGATTCGCGCTGAGGCGGACGACGAGACGCGGGGGTTTCACCGCTCACTTACCGGGATGAACCTCTTGTTGCTGGGAATCGGTGGCATCATAGGCGCGGGTATCTTCGTTCTGACCGGACAGGCGAGCGCGTCATATGCGGGACCGGCTATCGTCATCTCGTTTATCCTCTCCGGCATCGCGTGTGCCTTTGCGGCGCTCTGTTACGCTGAGCTTGCGGCGATGATCCCTATCGCGGGAAGCGCATACACCTATGCCTATGCCACCCTCGGTCAGCTCTTAGCGTGGATTATCGGATGGGATCTTATCCTCGAATACCTCTTCGGCGCGGCGACCGTTGCGGTCGGTTGGTCGGGATATGTGGTGAGCTTCCTCAAGGATTTTGGGATTCACATTCCAGCAGCGCTCAGTAGCGCGCCCTTTAAGCACTCGCCGGGAACGGGTTGGGAGTCAACGGGTGCTCTGATCAATCTTCCCGCGGTGGTGATCGTAGCTGCGTGCACCTATCTTCTCTACGTAGGAATCAAGGAGTCGGCAAAGTTCAATAATCTGATCGTGTTCGTCAAGCTCACGGTACTCGGTCTCTTCCTCGTGTTCGGCGGTATGCACGTCATTCCCGATAACTGGGTTCCGTTCATTCCTGAGAACACTGGGGAGTTCGGACACTTTGGATGGAGCGGTATCCTTCGTGGTGCCGGTGTTATCTTCTTCGCCTACATCGGATTCGACAGCGTTTCAGCGTTAGCGCAGGAGACGAAGAACCCACAGAAGGATATGCCGTTTGGCATTATCGGCTCCTTGATCGTGTGCACGATTGTGTACATCGCTGTATCACTCGTGTTGACCGGTGTCGTGAAGTACGACCAACTCGGCGTTGCAGACCCGATCGCGGTGGCGGTCAACGCCGCTGGCCCAGCGCTTGAGTGGTTACGACCATTCATCAAGATTGGAGCGGTTGCGGGATTGAGCTCCGTAGTGCTTGTGCTCCTTATGGCGCAGCCTCGAATCCTCTACACGATGGCGCACGATGGACTCCTTCCCCCGGTCTGCGCAAAGCTTCATCCGAAGTTCCGTACCCCGTACGTGACAACGATCTTCACGGGGATCTTCGCGGGACTCGTAGCGGGTTTGTTTCCGATCGGGCTTCTCGGTGAGCTCGTATCGATCGGAACGCTCTTCGCCTTCGTGCTGGTATGTCTCGGCGTGTTGGTGCTTCGTTACACCAATCCAGAGGCTCACCGGCCCTTTAAGACCCCTGCCCCACACCTCGTCTGTATCATCGGTGCTCTCTCGGCGGCCGCACAGATGGCCTCGCTTCCGGCTGAGACATGGGAGCGATTGGTTGTGTGGATGGCGTTGGGGTTAGTGATCTATTTCGCATATGGGCGCAAGCATGCGACGTTGAGATAGGGCGTGGTGGAACTTCCGACCGAAGGCGGCCAGGAATGGCCGCCCTCCCGATGTGAGACTTGTGATTTAGGCTGTCTTTGCCCGCCGCGTCGACGTCGGTTGCCACACGGAGAGGTCAAAGATAATCGCGGTGCCCTCACCTTCTCGGCTAAGGATTCGTAAGTTTCCACCATGAAGTCGGGCAACCTCAGACGCTACGGAGAGTCCGATACCGGAGCCTTGTACCCGACCCTTAACGTTTGCACCTCGCACAAAGCGTTCAGAGACCCTGGTGAGCTGCTCCTCTGGGATACCGACGCCGGTGTCATGCACCATAACTCGAATCTTCTTGTCGAGGTGCGCTATGCTCACATCGATACGGCCCCGTGGTAGTGTGTAGCGGATGGCATTATCCACTAAGTTGCGCACCATTCGCTCTAAAAGCTCGACGTTTCCATGCACCAGGGGCACCCCCTTTGGAATACCTACAGAGATCTCGACCTCCTTCTCCTCACAAATGGGCTTAACCGCCATGACGCAATCCATCAGGAGATCGGCGATGGAGAGAGGCTCCATCGACACCTCACGATCGGTTGCTTGAATCTTCGAGATGTGGTGCAGGTCGTTAAGCATCGCTGCGGCGGATTTCGTACTTCGAAGAGCGACATTAAGGTCGTGTGCCGAGAAGCTTCCCTTCTCCTTCATCGATTCAAGCGCCCCTTGGATCGATGTGAGGGGACCACGAAGATCGTGGGAGAGAACCGCCAGCTCAGTCGATACAGCCTTAAGTTTTTTATACATAAGAAGGAACACCACCGCGACGATGATGCCGGTGGAAACTATCGCCAGCGCGAAGCTCGACAAACCAAGTCTCAGCCCCGCGGCTCGTTCGAAATAGTTTTGGAGGGTCCCATTTGACGTAACAACGTACAGGTAGTGCTCCCCTCCACCAAGGCGCATCGGAGCCGCTGAGAACGGAACCTTCGTCTCATAGTCATGCGGATCATCTCCGAGTACAACATCTTGGGGTCCAACATGCCCCTCACTCAAGAGCTTTACCGGGCGCATATCGATGAACGGCAACTGGGATCTCCCGTACCGTTGCGGGGCATATTTTAATATTCCGTGTTCATCGACGATGTAGATCCGAACGTTTGGGTTAATGGCCGCCACCTCATTGAGACGCATCTGAAGTTCAGCTTGAGTGAACTCCTCACTGTACACACGAAACTTGTCAGCCAGTTGTTTGGCGACATAGCGATACAACGTCGACTCGGTCTTCTGGAGGGCATTTGTTGAGAGCTGCGTGGCGGTAAACCCTTGAAGAATGATCAGAAGTCCAACAATAACAGCGCCCGCTATCAAAATCGGTGCCGGAACGTAGGTACGGGCAGTATGAACGCTCAGCCGCGTTACCTCCCCCGCAGAGCGTAGAGATTCCCTGAGAGTGGTCAGGCCGTTATGCAGCCGCTCGCGCATCGGTATTTCCTACAAACTTATATCCAACGCCCCATACCGTATGAATGTAGGTAGGATCGCTCGGATCTGGTTCCAACTTAGCGCGAAGACGATTGATGTGTGTGTTTACGGTGTGTTCATACGCCGATGAGGTGTAGCCCCATACCGATGTGAGGAGCTGCTCACGAGAGAAGGTGCGCCCGACATTCTTGACGAAGAAGGCAAGCAGCTCGAACTCAGTTGAGGTCAGGTCGAGCTTAGCTCCGCGAGCGAACGCCTCGTGAGCGGCGAAATCGATCTCAACATCTCCGACTTTCATGTTTTTGACGCTCGCGACCTCTTCGCCGGTTGTACGACGTAACACAGCCTTCGCGCGAGCGATAACCTCCCGAGGACTAAAAGGCTTCGTCATGTAATCGTCAGCACCAAGCTCAAGGCCGAGGATCTTGTCGATCTCTTCACCGCGAGTTGTGAGCATGATGACGGCAGCGCCAACTCCTTTCGATCTCATCTGGCGACAGATCTCCATGCCGTCCTTACCGGGGAGTGCAACGTCGAGAATAACGAGGTCGTAGCTATCCGAGAGCGCAAGCTCTAATCCACGGCTACCATCAAGGGTATCGGTAACGATAAACCCATTTTCTTTAAGGTGTTGAACGAGCAGCTCGCGAACGCCTGAGTCGTCTTCAACGACAAGAACTCGTTTGTCAGATGTGGTCATATAAAAAAACCCCCGAGATAACCGGATACCTGGTTGTTATGGTGTGTTTCGGGTGGAATGTGATGGATGGGGTAACCACCTGAAGAATAAGCACATTTAGAAGGGCGACTTGTGAAGTGGCATGTTTCCATCGTTTGCAAACTCTTGATCACGGGGCGGTCGTCCTCGACCGCCGAGCTGCGAGCGGCGAAGAACATTGGCGAGTTCAGAGATTACGGCGACCGAGGACGGTCACACTCCTGTTATGCGTCTCGTAACAAACGAGGGTGGCGGTGTACGTACCCTTTCCCCTTCCCCGCCTACCATTCATAACCAAGATCCTCTACCTTAGAGAGCGTATGTCGTCCCATAACCGCCTCACCTGCTCCGTCGTCGCCACCGATACGTGGTCGAAAGCGCGTGCGTTAGACCTTACTACCCTGCATGGGCGGGTGGAGACCCCTATCTTTATGCCGGTGGCGACGCAGGCGGCGCTGCGGTGCGTTGACCTTCCGATAGCGGAGGATCTCGATTTTCAGGTGCTCCTTGCGAATACCTACCATCTTCTGCTGCGGCCAGGACCGGAGGTCATGGCGCAGCACGGGGGCATTCACCGCTTCATGAATTGGCCGCGGGGAGTTCTTACCGACTCCGGTGGATTTCAGATCTTCTCCCTCTCAAAGCAGCTCTCGATCTCTGAAGAGGGCGCAACCTTCCGCAGCTACGTCGACGGTCGACGGATTCAGCTTACTCCTGAGAGGAGTATCGAGATGCAGCGGATCATCGGCAGCGATATCATGATGGTGCTCGATCAGTGCATTACATCAACCTGCTCTGAGGCCGAGGCTCGCGCGGCACTTGAGCTCACCACTCGATGGGCACGTAGAAGTTTTGACGCTCGGGGTGATTCTCAACAGGCGCTCTTTGGTATCGTTCAGGGCGCGTGCTTCGAACACCTTCGAAAGGAGAGCGCAGCGCAGATAACCTCGATACCGTTTGACGGTTTCGCGTTGGGTGGACTTGCGGTCGGTGAGTCCAAGGCTGAACGAGAGGATACGACCGAGTTCGCAGCACCTCTGTTGCCAGCTGATAAACCTCGCTACCTCATGGGGGTCGGAACCCCGATCGATCTCTTAGAGGCCGTTCGCCGAGGGATGGATATGTTCGACTGTATCCTTCCTACCTCGCTCGCCAATCAGGGGGTGATCTTCACCTCGCGGGGACGGATCGATCTTCGTCGCGGAGTGTACCGCGCTGACATGCAACCACTCGATCCTCAGTGCTCATGTTCAACGTGTACACGGTATACCCGCTCCTATCTGCAACACCTGGTGCGTTCAGGGGAGTTCATCGTGGGACAACTCTTAAGTATCCACAACCTCACCTTCTACCGAAACCTCATGCGCGGTATACGTGAGAGCATCATCGCTGGAACATTCCGCGACTTTTACCACAGCCACGTTGAGGCGCTCTCCAGCGATGACCTCGACAATCCAACGAAACCACCACTGGTCACCGAGAAGATGAATCGGATGGTGCTCGGCAACTACGAGGTGATAGTGCGTGAGGATAGGATGCCAGCTATTCGCCAGAGAGACTCCGGCGAGGTCATGCACATCTCCGAGGATCCCCGTATGGAGTCGCATTCGTTGTACGTTGAGGGCTCTCGTCTCTTTGATCGAATAGCGGATGGAAGCGATCCACTTGTCATCTGGGATGTCGGTCTTGGGGCGGCAACGAACTCGATGGTGGGGATCTTGGCGCTTGAGGAGCGAGAAACTATTGAGCGTCCCATCAAGATAGTGAGCTTTGAGAACGATCTCGATTCGTTGCGGCTTGCGCTCCAACATCCGTGGCACTTCGCGCATCTTCGACACGGGGCGCCTCACCGACTCCTGAACGATGGTCTCTGGCAGAGCTCAAAGCATCCGATTACATGGGAGCTTCAGCACGGTGACTTTATGGATCTATGCGATGGCGCGGACGCTCCCCATATCGTGTGGTTCGACCCCTTTTCAGCCAAGGTTGATTCACCGATGTGGACGATGCCCGTATTGGCGAAGGTGCTTGAGCTCACACGAGGGAAAGCTACGAGCTTACACACCTATTCGGCATCCACCGCTGTTCGAGCCTCGTTGCTTCATGCGGGATGGTTCGTTGGTCGTGGAGTCGGCACCGGAATGAAGCGTGAAACAACCAAAGCGTACACGGTGGAGGCCGTGCGTCGAGGGCTCGCGACCGATCTCTTAGACACTACATGGCTGAATCGGTGGGAGCGCAGTGATGTGCAGGTGCCAACTGGGGCCGATCCGGAGCCGTTTAAAGAGGCGATTCGGGGGCATCCGCAGTTTGGGCGGTAGCCGACCGGATCCCGGAGGGCCGGTCTCCCCACAGGCCGGTGCTGTACGTATGTTTCAATCGCGGGTTCCGGCCCGTCGGGAGACGGGCCCTCCGGTTCATCGCATCCCATGAATTATCAACACCAACGCCGGACCTCGATCCGGAGGGCCTGTGTCCCCACAGGCCGGTGCTGTACGTATGTTTCAATCTCGGGTTCCGGCCCGTCGGGAGACGGACCCTCCGGTTCACCGCATCCCAAGGCTATTCAAAAACTCAACCTGTATCTCGCCCCACATGCGGTAACCCTTCGAATTAAAATGCATGTCACCGGGAATGTAGATCTCTTGCGGTGGAGTTGAACCGAGCTTCTGCTTGAATGCCTCAACTGGATTGAGAAAGGGAACGTTCTCTTGTGCGCATACAGCGGCGATGTCGTTCATCGGCTGAAGAGACCACGTGCCCTGAAGTTGTTCGAGGTGAGGAACGGCCGTTATAACTATCCTCGTGTGATGCTCCTTCGCGAACTGTATCAGGCGTGAGAGCATATCCATGCTGCGCTGCACATCGTGTTGCGTCTCGGCAGAACGCGTAGCGCCACACCACGCGAACGCAGGCGGCACCTGTACACCCTGCCCCTTATACTCACCCCGCGGCCGAGAGACTACTTGAAGCACTAATTTCACGGCATCTGAGCGCGCGGCTAACCAGAGTAAGAAACGCTGCGTGGTTGAAAACTCTTCAAGTCCACGCTCAGTACGGCGGTGGGTCTTAAGTAAGGGGTGTCCCGGTGGACAGGCGACCGGCTCTCCCCTCTCGTCGGTCTTTAACGTTGCGCCGTAGAGCGAGTCGTCAAAGACATCGGTCATATCCACGTTTACGACCACGAGATCGGGTTGATAGGCCAACAGCTTGGTTTTAAGGAGGAGGTAGTAGAGGGTCGGAGCATACGAGGCGGTACCACCGTTAATGACCTCTACGTTGTTGTATCCGGGAACTCGTAACGAGCGTTCGACTATCGCTGGGACGGAATCCCCTTCTGGGCATGTGCCCTCGGTGAAGGAATCTCCAAGATAGGCTAGGCGATAGGTCCCTTCCGTTTTCCGGGCAGAGACCTCACGCTCCATGATAAAACCCTGAGCGTTCACCTTGCGAGTGAATGGTGGGATACCAGCCTTTTCAAAATCACGAACGACACGAGTTTGATTCGGAATCCAAACGTGATTGAGAACCTCATCCGTCATGAGGAAGGGCTTGACGTCTCTATAAAAAGAGCGGGCACCTACCTCAGCGGCGATCAAAAACACGATCGTCGGCCCGAGCCAGATGCACGCTCTTTTAAGAAACGCTTTCAGGAGCTACTCCTTACTTACCAAGCACATCCTTCATCTTGGAACCGAGCTCGTGCGGAGATCGGACCGTGTGAATGCCTGCTGCTTGGAGAGCCTTGAACTTAGCGTCAGCGGTGTCATCAGCTCCGCCGATGATAGCACCCGCATGGCCCATGCGGCGTCCTGGAGGAGCGGTTGCTCCCGCGATGAACGACACGATCGGCTTCTTCATGTTGTTGTCACGTACCCAGTTAGCGGCTTGAACCTCGGCGTTACCACCGATCTCACCGATCATCACAACGGCGTCCGTGTCTGGATCCTCGTTGAACATCTTCAAGCAGTCGATGAAGTTCGTGCCGTTTAGTGGGTCACCACCGATACCGATACAGGTCGACTGTCCCATGCCGAGGTGCGAGAGCTGGAATACCGCCTCGTAGGTGAGCGTTCCCGAACGGGAAACGACTCCGATGCGTCCTGGCTTATGGATAAAGCCCGGCATGATTCCGATCTTCGCCTCACCAGGAGTAATGATCCCTGGGCAGTTCGGTCCGATCAAACGGGTGCGGCGTCCCTGCATGTAGGTCGCGACCTTGAGCATATCCAACACTGGAATACCCTCGGTGATGCAGATAACGAGATCAAGGTCAGCATCAACCGCTTCCATGATCGCGTCAGCCGCGAAGGGAGGTGGAACGTAAATGATCGATACGTTCGCCCCAGCCTGCTTCTTGGCTTCGTGAACGGTATCGTAGAGGGGAATCCCCTCGAACTCCTGTCCACCTTTACCTGGGGTTACGCCCGCGACCATCTGCGTGCCGTACTCACGGCATGCGCGGGTGTGGAAAGCGCCGGTCTTACCGGTGATTCCTTGAGTTACTACTCGGGTATTTTTATTTACGAGAACGCTCATCGTCTCTCCTTCCTTACTTCGCTAAAGCGACAATCTTCTTAGCCGCATCATCCATGGTATCCGCTGGCGTAATCGCGAGACCTGAGTCCGCGAGAAGCTTGCGTCCAAGATCGACGTTGGTTCCTTGGAGTCGAACGACGAGGGGAACCTTAAGGCCCACCTCCTTCGCTGCCTCAATCACACCCGTGGCGATAACGTCACATTTCATGATGCCGCCGAAGATGTTGATGAGGATCCCCTTCACCTTAGAATCTGAGAGAAGAATACGGAACGCTTCCGTTACGTTCTCCTTCGTAGCTCCACCACCTACATCGAGGAAGTTCGCTGGCTCACCACCGAACTCCTTGATGATATCCATGGTAGCCATCGCGAGACCGGCACCGTTTACCAGACATCCGATATTTCCATCGAGTCCAACGTAGTTGAGTCCGTACTTCTGAGCGCGAAGATCACGAGGATCCATCTCATCGTAGTCCATCATCTCGTGGATAGCTTTCTGTCGGAACGCCGCGTTGTCCTCAAGCGCAACCTTCGCGTCGAGGAGCACAAAGGTATTCTCCTTCGTCAGCACAAGTGGGTTGATCTCAAGCATAGCGAGGTCAGAGCCCATGAACGCCTTGTAGAGCCCCTTCACAACCTCAACGAAGTTCTTGCGAGCCTCGACTGGGATAGCGAGATCGATTGCAAGCTTTGAAGCTTGGAATCCTTGGAGTCCAACCTTTGGATCAACGCGAACGGTGAGAATCTTATCAGGGGTGTTGTGAGCTACCTCCTCAATCTCCATTCCACCCTCAGTGGAGGCGATAATGGACACGCAGCGGCCGGCGCGATCAACGAGGATACTGAGGTAGTACTCCTTGGCGATGTTGCATCCAGCTTCAACGTATACCTTACGAACGATCTTACCCTCAGCGCCTGTTTGAGGGGTCACGAGCTTCATTCCCAAGATCTTCTCGGCGTGGGCGCGAGCCTCAGCGGAGCTCTTCGCAAGCTTAACGCCTCCGGCCTTGCCGCGACCACCGGCGTGCACCTGCGCCTTCACGACGCAGATTCCACCGCCAAGGTTATCAGCCGCGGCCTCAGCCTCGCCCGGTGTGTAGCACAGGTACCCGTTCAAGATCGGCAAGCCGTATCCTTTCAGCACCTGCTTTGCTTGGTATTCATGCAGATTCATATTTTTTTCCTACGTACTGGTTATTGATTAGAGGATTGCGAGGAGTTCGCGAACACGTCCAGCCGACTCATTGAGAGCCTTCTTCTCGTTTTCGTTAAGCTCGATCTCAACGACCTTCTCAACACCACCCTTACCGATGATGACTGGAACGCCGATGTAGAGATCCTTCAAGCCGTACTCACCCTTCAATGAAGCGGCTGCCGCAAGCACCCGTCGTTGATCGAAGAGGTAGCTCTCTGCCATCTGAATAGCTGACGCGGCTGGCGAGTAGAACGCAGAACCGGTCTTAAGAAGCGCGACCACCTCTCCACCAGCGCCACGAACTCGCTTCTCGATCGCATCGAGGCGGTCAGACTTGATGAGGTTTCCAACTGGGATTCCATTGCACGTTGTGTACGAGCGAACTGGAACCATGTCATCACCGTGTCCACCGAGTACGAACGCCGATACGGACGAAACAGATACGTTAAGCTCCTCAGCCAAGAACGCTTGGTATCGAGCTGTGTCGAGCACACCCGCCATGCCCACCACGTGAGAGGTTGGGAATCCGGTCTCTTTTTGCATCAGGTAAACCATCGCATCGAGTGGGTTGGTGATAACGATAACGAACGCGCCAGGAGCGTGCTCCTTGATACCAGCGGCAACCTTCTTAACGATATCAGCGTTGGTCTTCACGAGGTCATCTCGGCTCATGCCGGGTTTACGTGGAAGACCTGAGGTAACGATACAAACGTCAGCGCCCGCGATGTCGGCGATGTTGTTCGTTCCTGTTATCTTAAAGTCGAGACCAAATACGGGGGCGAGGTGCGAGAGGTCGAGCGCCTTTCCTTGCGGCATCCCCTCTACTACGTCAAAGAGAACGACGTCCCCAAGGTTGCGCTGTCCGCACAACAGAGCGAGGGTTCCACCGATCTGACCAGCGCCGATCAGCGCTATCTTTCTTCGTCGAATTGAATTGCTCATTATTTTCTCCTAATTCCCCGCGCTCTGAGTCTGGGCTGCCGGGGCCTCATGATTTTGAGATTTTTCGGGGGCATTCTGCGCTCTTGGAGGCTGTCCGACAAGCCCTTCCACGATGCCTAATTGCCCGATTAATTGATTTAAATCGGTCTTCGAAAGATCTACAGCCGCCCCCCCAGACCCCTGATTCATCGCCACAAAGCGGGGGTTGGCTTTAGCTAATTGTTTAGCCACCTCAAGCCGGAGCATCGCCTGCCCTCCCTTACCGGAAAGGGCGCCGATCTGCTTAGTTAATCCAGCTACTTCCGCATTTCCTTCCGCTACAATGGCTTTTGCCTCATTAGAACGCGAGGTGTAGTAGCTATCCCCCTGGAAAACCGACTGCTCCTTGAACCCTTTGGCCTCCGAAACCCGGGCGTTATAGAGGCTCTCTGCCTCAGAGTACTCCTTCTGCTTCTTGGCGCGCACGGTCTCGATCCGGGAGCGCTCTCCCTCGATATCCTGCTCCATCTCCTGAATCTCTCGGAGGCGGTCCTGATAGCGGGTATCCTCACCCCCATCTGGGAGTGGGCGTACAAACCGATATTGCTTCAAGTTCACCGCCTCGACCTCGATACCGAGAGGCCCAAGGTGCCGCTGCGCGGCTTGAAGCACATCATCAACGGTATCGTTCCGTTTTTTGTCATCGCGGAACTCCGAAGTTTTGAGTCCATTCATATTCGATCGAATCTCGGATCGCACAACCGCGATGACGAGATTACGAACTTCATCCTCGGTCTCCGCAACGTTCTGCACGAGCTTCACGAGGCTCTCTGGATCGGGTTTTATCCGATACCGTACAGTGAGCTTCAGCGCCGCCTCGTTACCATCCTTAGCACGCGTGTAGACATCCTCATCTTGCACGAGCTGGGTAGTGCCACCCGCAGCGTCTCCCATCCCCTTTCCCCAGCTTAAGTATTGCGGCGCGGTATCGAAGCGACGTATCGATTCCCACGGAAAGACGACGACGGTTTGGAGTGGGTGCGCAACGCTTTCAGCGCTGCCGAGCCCACCACCTATGAAGGTTGGAAGCTTGCGAAATCGCACGCCGTACTCGGTGGTTCCCATGTGCTGAAAGCCGGTGTCACACGCGGAGAGCGCAAGGGTCGAGAGGAGGAGAGGAACAAGGAAGATCTTTCGAGCGCTCATTACTTCACCTCCGAGGAATTTTCGCGTTGCGTTGAGGAACCGGCGAGCTTTTTTACCCAGGTATCGAAATCATACGGGTCAACGTTTGAAACAACGCCACCCTTGAGCGAGGCGAGAAATTGCGCAAGCTGAAGGGCGACGTACACATCGCCACCAACTTTCGAGAGCACCTCGCTTCGCATTCGATCGACGTTAGCCTTCGCCTCTGCGACGAGGAGATCACCCTGTGCATGTTTTTCTCGACGATAGAGGTCGCCCTCAGAACGGATAATCTCCGCGTCCCCTACTCCACGCTTCTCAAGATTTTGAATGGTGACGTTCCCGTCCGCTTCAACCTTATTTACGTCGCGCTGCGCCTCAGCGAACTCACCTGCGACCTTGTTATACGCGGACTCAAGCTCTTGAAGGTTCTTCTTGAAGATCGCTTGGTCGATCTCGTCACGATATCGATATCGACGGAGCAAAACCGCTTTAACATCAACCCCAAGGGGAGCAAGGCGCTCGCGCAACACCTCTTCCGCTACCTTCACTCGAGCCTCTCGTGCTCCGGGCTCATAAAACTCTACGGTCGAAAGGGCGCTGAGCGCTCGCTTGAGCTCGTTCTCCGCCACCTGCGAGAGGTACCGGGACCATTGAGCGTCAGTGGCACCGACGTTCTGAATAAGATCAGAGGGACCTCCGTGCTGTACTCCATCTGTTTCGCCTTGCGTGGAAAAGAACCGGTACACAACCGCAGCATCGATATCGACCGTGGTTCCATCAACCGTGGGAATATCGAGTGAACGGGGTGGGGCGAAATCGAGGATGCGCAGGGTCTGCGGCACCATGTAGATCGTTGAGTAGTACGGAACCGCCCACTGGAGCCCCGGAGCGAGGGACGCATGTCGCAAACCTTGACCGGGACCGAACGCGATCTTGCGAACGCCAACAGCACCGACCGGAACGACGGTGCCGAAGACGAAGGCGATGACAGCGAGGGCACCGCAGATCATCGCGAGCAAAACGAGGAATGATGTGAGGAATCGTCCGTGCTCGCTGGCGCGAGCGCGACGGGGTCCACGAAGAAGAGATGTTGTGTCAGCAGCCATGAGGACGTTTTACCTTATGAGTGAGAAACCCACGCTGGTGGAGCGCAGTGGATGTGAGGGATCGAGTAACACGGGAGGAGCAGAACTGCAATTTAGGAAATTGAAATGATTGGTGATTTACCCTCTTCGTACAATCCCGAAACCCGGCACGCGGGAGGGCGACCGTCCTCGGTCGCCGTAATGCCTTGCAACGCAAACAATCCTTGCCGTGACGCAACACGGCGACAGAGGACGGTCGCCCTCCCAATCCGCCCCCCAACACCCTACATTACCCCTCCCGCCAGCTCCTCCGTTATGCCTAGTACCTTCTTGGGGCGCCTTCCCTCAAGCATCGAAACGAGGCGCTCCAGCTCAGCCAAGGTCAATTGGGTGGTCACCCGTTTATAGAGGGTCGAGCGTGGACTCATACAACTCTTAAGTCGCACTACCAGATCCCGAATCAGGAAACGAACCTCCCGTCGAGCGAGCATTTCCCGTGGAGGAAGCGCACCGGTCCCCTCTTCCGTCTTTCCTGATGTGGGTCTTACCTTGATCCCCTGAATTTTCAGAACATCCCTGAGCGGAAGCTCCTCAATTCGCTTGACGATCTTGAGAGCGCGGGCTCGGATCGCGAGAGCGACCTGGACGTCTTTTGGACGGTCGTAGTGCTCAAGGCGAAGACCATGACGCTCTTCAGGAGAGAGCGCACGAAGATGATCAAGCATGGTCGAGACTCGCTGGAGAGGAGCGGCGCTCACGACTCGGCTATTCACCAAAACGCGCCCTCTCGGCGAGAATCGCGAGATCCCTGTTTCGCGATCGCCACGAGAGGAAAGTATCCCTTGAGCTGAGCCTCCTGGGCGCCCGCCCCGCGCAAGGATAACACCGGCTCTGAGAAATTTTTCACGAGAAACGCCCTCTTCGTTAGTTCGAACGGTCTGAGCGGCGCGGCCGACAACGCGATTCCGATATAGTATCGCGGTGCCTCGCGACACAGACGCCCGCCGTCCTCGGCCGGCTTTTAAAGGAGCACCCCTTTGTCTGGCGCGCGCAAGGATCCTACCCGCAGGAGCCCTCGCTCGGATCGACGACGGAACCACAACACCCTCATCAATCAGCGTGAGGACACTATTCCCGGCATCATCTGAAACGTTTTTTTTCACAGGTCGAATAGGTGGCGTCAATCAGGCCTGCGGCACTGTAGCCGAATTCCGTCGCCCGGCCTAGCGTTAAAGATTCTGTGCGACCCGTACATCGAAGGGTCGCTCCGCGATAAGGTACGAGAGCGCACAGATCCCAACACGGTGGCTCAAGGCCTCCCGTTTTGCTACAAACCGTGCATGGATACTCTACCTCACTGCCCGAAATGTAACTGCGAACACACCTATCAAGATGGGCTCCTCCTGGTGTGCCCTGAATGTGCACATGAGTGGTCCCCCGAGGAGGCCGCTGCGCAAGAGGCGAACGACACGAGCGGCGTTATTAAGGACTCGGTTGGAAACGTCCTCCAGGATGGAGACTCCGTCACGGTCATTAAGGATCTCAAGGTAAAGGGTTCTTCAACGGTTGTGAAGGTCGGAACCAAGGTACGAAATATCCGATTAGTCGATGGTGACCACGATATCGACTGTAAGATCGATGGAATCGGGGCGATGAAGCTCAAATCGATGTATGTTAAGAAGAACTAGTGGATCCCTCGCCTTCCTGTATCGATGAGTCAACTCGCACCAAAGATTAAGAGGCCTCGGTCTCGTCACCAAGACTCTGTGGGTCGCCGTACCTTCTATACTTGGCCCGTTTAATCATCGGGGCGATCCGGTCGGCGAGCGTATAGTATGCGGTTCCTGCAAGTGTTGGCCTGAAGATAAAGCAATTCGCATGAGGCCGCACCTCACCAGCCCACAGCGCTTTGTGTCGGGAGCGTGGCCCGAGAAGATCGTACCTCTCAATTCCTTTGTCCGCGAGATCTTGTATGATCCGTCGCACCATCTGTTGACCAGGCCCAAACTTTGAGAGACCTTCGTCGTACGCGATCTTTGGTGAGTAACACCGATTATTAATCACCAACGCAAGCTCCATGGCGATCCGCCTACCGTTGAGGGTTAATGCACACATTCGGAGGTGCCCCTCCGAAGCCGCACACCCAAGTGCATGTCGATAGAACTCGATGATAGTTGGATTACAAGCGATAGCCCCCCCAGCCTTCCCCTTCCAACCCGCACCCTCCATGCGTAGGAACTCTTGAAAGAAGCTCTCATCAAAGGTTTTGATAACCTCAAAGGATACCTCTCCCTCCCCTTGTAGTTTACGCAATCGACTCTCAATTCGTTTGCGATCCTTTTTGTAGCGCGCTGGGCAGTTCTGCAATCCATCACTGTGACCAACAGGGAGTTTGAGATAGGGACTCAACAGCGTCGGCCAGCGAGCGACCAAATACCCTGCTCTATCGGCATGGCGCATAAGCGCCTCAAAACCACCACCTTCGGGAACGTTGTGAGCCTCAAGCACATTCCACGAGCTATCATCCTCAAGAGCTCTCCACGCGCTCTCCGCTATCGTATCCTTATGCTCCGATTCGCACATAAGATCGAAGCGACAGGAATGAATACCGGAGAGACCCTTCAGGGACCTTGCGGGAAACTTTCCCCAGAAACGGCGGGAGCGCATCAACGGGAGAACTCCCTTCAGCGCCCTCCCCTGACGGACAATAACGAACGGCGCGGGCTTGCCACCGTGAAACGTTTGGAAAAAGGCGCGAAACCAGTACGGTTGATAAAACGGCTCCGAATACTCGCCCGTGGTTACGAGCGCACGCCATTCATCCTGAAGACCCTCAAGATCAGATGGCGAGAGCTCCATGATAGTTGATGTATAGGGCAGATGAGATTTCGGCGCTTCAAGCTTCAGCTCCATCTCTCTCGGTGTGTCTTGTAAAGTGATCTCAGCCATATGACTCGATACTAATTAATTAGACGAAAACTTTATCCGGCCACGATTGCCTCGCGTATGACTCACCCTATGCTCTAGCAGGATGGTGTGAACGTGACCGAAAACATGATATTTTTGTTCGGGTACCTTTACGTTCACGTGCAGATAGTAGGGGGGGGCTGCGTCTCCTAGGCTTGTCGCACCCCACCCTGCATG
>Ga0214921_10005384_pt1 | contig 18125 bp, 18 predicted proteins | sample LL1505_MetaG_FD_177992 | JGI IMG/M metagenome (GOLD analysis project Ga0214921, IMG submission 177992) | Freshwater microbial communities from Lake Lanier, Atlanta, Georgia, United States - LL-1505 | ecosystem: Environmental > Aquatic > Freshwater > Lake | place: USA: Georgia | collected... | reverse complement strand
CAAAGCAAAATTCCAAGGCTCAACAAGATGATGCTTGCGCCATTCCATTTGCAAAAGAATCTGATTGAATTGACCAGGCAGACGACGCAAGCGGCGCATGAAGGTCAAAAGTGCCGCATCATATTGAAGATGAATACCTTGACAGACGAGAGCTTGATGGAAGCTTTGGTGCATGCAGGGCAAGCTGGTGTGCAAGTCGATTTGATTATTCGTGGCGCTTGTATGTTGCCTGCGCAAAGACCAGGGTTTACTGACAATATCCGCGTACGCTCCATCATCGGGCGGTTTTTAGAACATTCACGTGTATTTTATTTTTCAGCTGGTAAACATGAGTCTTTGTATTTGTCCAGTGCTGATTGGATGAATCGCAATATGTTGCGCCGTGTGGAATTGGCTTGGCCGGTGGAAGATCCCAAGCTACGCCAACGCATATTCAACGAATGTTTACAAACCTATCTACAAGACTGTGTAGATGCTTGGGTGATGAATGCCACTGGACAATATGTCAAAGCAACACCACCTAAATCACGCAGCGCAACGCCCAAGGTTTATACAAGTGCCCAACAACAACTTGTGGCGTTGTATGGCGGATCTAAAAATTAAGCAGGTTGTTTGACGCGGGCAGCTTGCGTGAAAGCAAATGCCCAAGGCGTCTTTTGCCAAGAAATAACTTCTTGGCGTAATAAATGAACAGACTGCGGATAACTTTCTATCCAATCAGCATCTGCTTCTAAGGTAAATGTTTGTGTTTTGTCATGGCAGAAAAATTCCAAGCCATCTTGGTCTGGATTTTTACGGGCATGGCACAAAATAACCGATAGGCGCAATGCGATGAGCATTTTGACAAACTCAGCTTCTTCAAAATCTGCTTCTAATTTTCTTAACTTACCGCGATGCCCTAAAACAAGCAGACTCAAGCGTTGCAACTCTTGCATGCTAAAGCCCAACAAGTCTGCATTTTCCAAAATATAGGCGCCGTGTTTGTGGTAATCACTATGAGAAATCGCAAAGCCCACCTCATGCATTGCAGCTGCCCAACTGAGTTTGCGTTTAAGCCGCTGCACCACATGATTTTCGTTCTCGGAGTTCGCAATGGCTTTGCTAAATAACTGCAGGGCAACGCGGCTAACGCGTTGGCTTTGCGTGTGGTCAACCGCAAACTTTTGTGCCAAACGTTGGACAGAAATATCACGAACATCGGTGGCTTGGTCGTCGCGCTCCACCATTTCGAATAAGACGCCTTGACGCAAAGCACCTTGCGCAACTTGGAGGGTTTCAATATCTAGCAGCTGCATCAAAGCACGCAATACACTGGCGCCGCCACCAATCACTGCGCGACGGTCCTCTTTTAAACCTTGAAACCGCAGATGGTCTACATGACCAGCACGCACCAATTGTTTGATGAGCCAGTTCATGCCGTCGATGCTGACTTCTCCTGCTGGCCAGCCCTCTGCTTGTAAAACATCTGCGACAGCACCAACCGTTCCAGATGCACCGTAGGCGGTGTCCCATTGAGAGCGGGGGTATTTTTCAAGCGCTTCTTCTAAAACTGCTTTGGCCGCAATCTCGGCTTTGGAGAAGGCCTGTTCGGTTAATGCGCCATCCGAAAAATATTTCATTGACCAAGCCACGCTGCCTACGCGGAATGAGCCAGTGACATGGGCTTGCAAGTTTTGCCCAAGCACTAGCTCGGTAGAGCGTCCGCCAATGTCTATCACCAAACGACGCTTGTGGTCTGTAGGCAATAGGTGAGAAACCCCTTGGTAGATCAAGCGCGCTTCTTCGCTGCCAGAAATAATTTCAATCGGAAAGCCTAATATGTCACGCCCGCGTTTGATGAAGGCTTCGCGGTTTTTGGCTTCGCGCAGTGTTTGGGTAGCGACCACGCGCACCTGTGATTTTTGAAAACCAGCAATACGTTCAGCAAAGCGCGCCAAGCATTCCCAACCACGTGCCATAGATTCTTGAGAGAGGTTTCTGTTTTCATCGAAGCCACTGCCTTGGCGCACTGTCTCTTTGAGATATTCGATGCGTTGAATTTGACCGTGTTCGTAACGACCGATTTCTAATCTAAAACTATTGGAGCCTAAATCGATGGCTGCCAATAAAGTGCCTTGCTTCATATTTTGATGGTACTGTGAACCAGTGATAAATTTGTGTCGATTCTAGAGGCTCTCAAACGTTTACGCGGAGCTACAACCTGAGGGCATTGATAAACTGAGTCCTATGCAATCTCCATTAGCACTTTGTAACCTTCGCGTCATCGAACTTGGGCAACTGATCGCTGGCCCATTTGCCGCTAAAACTTTGGCAGATTTTGGCGCAGATGTCATCAAAATTGAGCCCCTCACAACAGGCGACCCTTTGCGCAAATGGCGCTTACTCAAAGATGGCACATCGGTGTGGTGGCAAATCCAATCGCGTAACAAACGCTCTATCGCCTTAGATTTAAAACAGGCCGAAGCACAAGACATTGTTCGGCAACTCGTCAAAGATGCCGATGTCTTGATAGAAAACTTTCGCCCTGGTGCTATGGAAGGGTGGGGCTTGGGGCCCGATGAATTGCTTGCGCTCAACCCCAAGCTCATCATGTTGCGCATCAGCGGTTATGGACAAACAGGCCCTTACCGCGACAAGCCTGGCTTTGGCGTGGTGGCTGAAGCGATGAGCGGATTGCGCCATCTCACGGCCGAGCCAGGGCGTGTGCCTGTGCGTGTAGGTGTGAGCATTGGTGACACCTTGGCATCACTACATGGTGTGATTGGTATCTTGCTAGCTTTGCATGAACGGCACACTAGCGGTAAGGGGCAGGTGATCGACGTCGCTTTGTACGAAGCAGTTTTTAATTGCATGGAAAGTTTGTTGCCAGAGTTCAGTGCGTTTGGTGCGGTGCGTGAAGCGGCCGGTAGCGCTTTGCCTGGCATCGCGCCTAGTAATGCCTATAAATGCCAAGACGGTGGTTATGTGCTGATAGCCGGCAATGGCGACAGTATTTTTAAACGGCTCATGCACACCATGGGGCGTGATGATTTAGGCTTAGACGCGGATCTTGCAGACAACGCAGGCCGCGTGAAGCGCGTAGAGGAAATTGATGCCGCCATTGGAGCGTGGACTGCAAAGCTCACTGTTGCACAAGTGCTAGAACTACTAGATGCTGCCAGTGTGCCAGCAGGTCGCATTTATACCGTTGCAGATATTGCAGCAGACCCCCATTACCAAGCGCGTGACATGATTTTGCAAACGGTGATGGCAGATGGCAGCACATTGGCGTTACCAGGCATTGTTCCTAAGCTGTCTCGTACACCGGGCTCGCATCGCCGTAATGCACCAGAAATTGGTCAAGACACCGATGCCGTATTGCAAGGCATAGGTTTAACTGCAACGCAAATCAAAGCCCTGAAAGACATGGGCATTGTTCAGTAGCACGCTGAAACCCCTAGCTAGTCGAGTAATTACTAGATGTTGATACCAGCAGCCTTGACTAACTGTGCAACAGACGCAGTTTCGCTGTCGAGATATTTCTCAAACAACTGACCAATGGCGTGATGCCTTCAAAGTCTTTGAGTGTGTCGTAACTTAGCTTGGGGAAACAAAGCCAGATTGACCAAGTGCCCCGAGCTATGCACTAGCAAGGTGTAACCATCAGCAGCTGCCTTGGCAACCAAGGCTGTGCCAGCGGTTCCGCCAGCGCCCGTTTTGTTGCCGATGACGTTATCTCCTATAAATTAAGGATTAAAAACAATACGGCGTTTTGCGCCGCCTAAAACTTCTTTGTAGACACGCAATGCTTGGTCTAATCCAAAAACTGCATCCGGTGTGACTTGGAAGGGCTGCAAGCTGCCAGCTTCAAAACCATCATGCATGGCTTGTATCAACGCGTTGGTATGAACGCAATCAAGGGCTAATGTATCAATACCCACATAGGTATGCATTCCTCGATAAAACGTGAAGATATCGAAAGGTACTGGGCGTTCAATCGTTGCGATAAAAATTTGTGTGGCGCCTTTGGCCATGGCAAGGTTCGATGCTTCAAAGTAAGGACTACCGACCGTGTTGAAAACAATGTTGGCTCCTTTGCCTCCACTCAGTTGACGAATGGTCTCAGCGACTTTACCCAAAGATGCATCGACATAGTGCACACCTTTCACGCGTTGGTCTGATGGAGCATCGCCTCTTTGTAAGGCAATCACAGAAGCGCCCGCTTGCGCGGCCAGTTGCACTGCGGCTTGTCCAACCTTGCCATTGGCGCCCAACACCGCCACGGTTTGTCCTGCTTGCGGCAAACCACTACGGCGAAAGCCTTCATAGGCCGTGATGAAAGGCACACCAATCGAGCCCGCTTCTTCAAAACTCAGGCGCTTGGGTTTTTCACGCAAAGCGGCTTCAGGCAGAACCAGCCAGCCGGCATGTGAACCATCACGCGTGATGCCAACATCTCCGCCTGATCCCCAAATTTCTTTGCCAACCCAGTTGGTTGGGCCTTCGACCACCACACCTGCATAGTCGCGACCTGGTATGCGAGGAAATACCGCTTGTGGCATCAATCCCAATGCAGCTTTGACATCGCTGGGGTTTACGCCCGCGCTACGCACACGCACCAAAGCTTCACCTGCTTTGTATGCGGGTGGGTCTTGCGCGACGATTTGCGGTGCCAATGCATCTGCATTAGCTACTTTGGCAAGAACACGCACGGCTTGCAGTGTTTTTTTATCTGCTGTCATGAAAAACGCTCTTTGGTGAATCGAAAGAAATTGTGTGAATCAAAAAAACCTAGAAGTCAAAAGTCAAACGTCAATAGTTTGAAGTCTATTTACGAATTGGTAATTGAAGCATGGCACGCGCCTCACTTGGTGTGGCCAATTCGCCCCCCAAGTCATGGATGATGCGCTTGGCCTTGGTCACCAACTCGGCGTTACTTTTTGCTAGAACGCCTTTTTCCAAATAGATGTTGTCTTCCATGCCCACGCGCACATGGCCGCCCGCACACATGGCAAGTGCTACAAATTGGAATTCAAAACGGCCAATACCAAAGGCAGACCAAATAGCGCCCGCGGGCAACAAGCTTCGCGCATACATCAAGGTTTCGGGCGAGGAATTGAAACCATACTTCACGCCTGTCACAAAGGTCCACAAACCAGGTCCTTGCAATGTGCCGTCAGCTATCAAGTCGCGCGCCAGGTGGATATCACCTGAATCAAATATTTCTAACTCAGGTTTGACGCCAGCTTCGCGCATCACATTCGCCATGATGCGCACATTGCGCGGCGTGTTGATCACCACATCGGCACCTGAATTCATGGTGTTCAAGTCAAGCGAACAGATATCTGGTTTTAAAACGCGAATGTGCTCTACACGCTTTTCGGGAGCCACGAGTGTTGAGCCTGCTGCCGCGACACGTGGGTCGTCATGGCTAGGAATAAATCTGCCACCTGGGCCTGTGGTGAGGTTGATGATGAGTTCCGCGTTGCCGCGTCGCACTTTGTCAAACACTTCGCGGTAGTGCTCTAGCTCCATCGAAGGTTTGCCAGTTTTAGGGTCGCGCACATGGATATGCACAGCCGCAGCACCAGCTTCGGCAGCAGCTAAACACTCGTCTGCAATTTGAGTCGGGGTGATGGGCAGGTGGGGCGTCTGCTCTGGCGTAGTGATATTGCCCGTGACAGCGCATGTGAGAAAAGTTTTTTGGCTCATGGCTTTTTTAAATGTGTGATTAAAGATGCCTACCGCCATCGACCACGATGCGCGTGCCGGTGACATAACGCATGGTGGTAGCGCAGGCTTGCACGACAGCTGCGACATCGTCCACGGTTCCGATACGTTTGAGTGGAATGGTGCCCGCGACTTTTTCGTTGAAGTCAGCGCCACGGCCTGGCACAAAGGTGGAATCAACGACACCCGGTGAAACTGAGATAACGCGCACGAGAGGCGCAAAGGCTTTAGCCAATGCGTCGCCGACCACATCAATACTGGCCTTGGCTGCAACGTAAGCCAAGTTGCTACCCGTGCCTGTGAAGCCTGCAATAGAAGAGATGTTGACGATCAAACCGTCTTCAGACTTTTTAAGCAAAGGTATAAAGGCACGGATTGTTGACATCACGCCGCGAAAGTTGACTTTCAAAATATCGTCGATCAAGTCGTCGGTGAGTGCTTCTAAATCTGCTGCTGGAACTGGCTTGGTGTAGCCAGCGCTGTTGACCAAGATGTGGACCACGCCGCATTGCTTTTCAATGTCAGCGGCAACACTTTTGAGTGCTTGGCTGTCCGTGATGGGCGCTTTGAAACACAGGTGACCAGTACCAGGAAGAGCGGCAGATTTAGCGGCAGCAGACTCGGCGGATTCTGAGTTGTAAAGCAAAACACAGCGTGCACCCAAAGTGGCGAGTCGTTTGGCCGTGGCCAAACCAATGGCGCCAGTACCGCCGGTAATAACCGCGATACGTCCTTGGAGTGAGTCTGTGGGTGCAAAAGTAGAGGGCATGAGCTGGCTTCAAAAAAGAGTGGAAATCCGATTTTTATCGATAAAAATAGTGGTTTTCGAATATTATCGATGAAACCTCGACCTAGTTCACAAAGGAAATCCCATGCTAACCGTCACTGAAGCTGCGATGCGCAGCTTTGCCAATGCTTCAGACCCTCGCATGGGCGAGGTAATGGCTTTGTTGGTCAAGCATTTGCACGCTTTCGTAGCCGAATCCAAGCTCACCAAAGAAGAGTGGATGCGAGGTTTGACTTTTCTGACTGCCGCAGCAGACATCACCACCGAAGAACGCAATGAATTTAGCTTACTGTCGGATGTGTTGGGCATTTCCTCTATGGTCGACGTGGTGTCACAACCTGTGGGTGGAACATCTAGTAGCGTCTTAGGCCCGTTCCATAACCACGACTCGCAGTTGCAACCCAATGGCGTAGATTTGACCAACGGCCAAGCGGGCGAAAGAACTTGGTTGCATGGACGAGTTGTAGATATAAGTGGCAAACCTGTCGCCAATGCGGAGCTAGATTTTTGGCAAAACGCAGACAACGGTTTATACCCAGCGCAAGACCCATCACAAGACCCGCATAACCTGCGTTGCAAAATCCATTGTGAGGCCGATGGCAGTTTTGAATTGCTGACGATTCGCCCACACCCCTACACCGTTCCCACCGATGGCCCCGTCGGCGCGATGTTGGCAGCGGCTAAGCGGAGTATTTGGCGCCCAGCCCACTACCACGTCATAGTCAGCGCCCCTGGCTATGTGGGCTTGGTGACCGAACTGTTCCCAGCAGGATCTGCCTACATAGACAACGACACCGTGTTTGGTGTGCGCGAAGGTTTGATTGTGGATTTCAAACCTTGCCAGAATGCAGAAGTTGCCAAGCGCTATAACTTACAAGAGCCTTTTAATGAGGTGCAGTTTGAGTTTTGTTTGGTGAAGCAAAACTAATTTTATAAACAGGAGACAACCATGAAAACTATGAATCAATTTATGCCCGCATTCAGGATCTTCACCGTGTCGGTGCTGGCCGCTATGTTGAGCGTTACTGCTTCCGCCCAAAGCGATTGGCCCAAAGCCAAGCCTGTCACCCTCTTGGTGGCTTTTGCGCCTGGAGCTTCTACTGACATCGTGGCGCGCTCTCTCACGCAAAAATTATCTGAAATTACCGGCGGCAATTTCATCGTCGAAAACAAAGGCGGGGCGGGTGGCAATATCGCCACCACCCAAGTCAAACGCGCTGCAGCAGATGGCTACACGATCTTGGTTCATAGCGTTGCGTTTGCAGTGAACCCATCTTTGTATGCGGACGCAGGCTACGACGCCATCAAAGATTTCATGCCAGTTGCCTTAGGCCCTAAGACGCCCAATATCTTCACGGTGAATGCCAGCGTTGCTGTGAGCACTTTGCCGCAATTGGTAGAAGCCGCCAAGAAGTCACCGTTTAGCTATGCGTCTTCTGGCATTGGAACCACGACCCATTTGTCTATGGAACGTTTGAAGTCTGCTGCAAAGGTAGATATTGTCCATGTGCCTTACCAACCAGCAGCAGCTATCAATGCGGTGGTGGCAGGCCATACGCAAATTGCATCTACTTCCATGCCGCCCGCAGTGCCCATGATCAAAGCAGGCAAGTTGAAAGCATTGGCAGTGACCAGCGCCACCCGTTCACCTTTGTTGCCTGATGTGCCGTCCATCACCGAGTTTGGCTACAAAGAATTCGACGACTACACCTGGTTTGGCTTTTTTGCACCCGCTGGAACACCGCCCGCAGTGATTGAAAAACTCAACGCCGCCCTCAACCGCGCCATGGAGTCCGCTGACATCATCGAAAAATTCTCCCAACTCGGAATGGCTAGCTCACGAAATAGCACCACGGAGTTTGGTAATTTCTTAAAAGCAGAAGTGCCAAAGTGGGCTGCTGTGGTGAAGAGCTCTGGGGCTAAGGCGGATTAATCTTTAAGCCAGCATACGTCGCGCATTGCGGCTTTCAATCGCTGTCAAATCTTCCAAACTAAAGCCCATGCCCAAGAGGCCTTTGACGTGGTCTAGTGAGGTGCGGTAGGGGAAGTCGGTTCCAAACACCACTTGGCTAATGTCGACCAAGTTCAACAGTGACAGCAATGCACCTGGATGAGAGGCCTGGGCGGTGTCGTAATAAAAACGGCGCAAAGTCGGGATGACTTGATCGCTGGGTAAAACTTTGCCGAAGTTCGCATTCAACTTGGGCAACATGGTGAGGCGTTCCACCAAGAAGGGCATGGTGCCGCCCGCATGCGAGAAGATGAACTTGATGTCTTTGCAGCGCGTAGCAGTGCCGCTAAACAAAATGCTGGTGATCGTGCGTGTGGTGTCGGTCGCAAATTCGATGGTCGATCCTGGCACGCCTTCTTGTAGTCCGTTGCAGCACTTCGGATTGGACGGATGGGTGTAGACGATCAACTTGCGGCGGTTGATCTCGTCCATGATCGGCGCGAACGACGCGTCGCCAAGCCACTTGCCGTCATAGCTGGTCAGCATGGCAATGCCTTGGGCCTTAAGAACATCGCAGCTGTAGGCAATTTCTTTCAAAGCACCATCCACATCGAGCATGGGCAAGGTGGCAAAGAAACCAAACTGTTTTGGGTAGTCACGCGCGAGTTGTGCGCCGTATTCATTGCTGACACGTGCCATGCGGCGCATAGTCTCCGCATCGCCAAAACTTGCGGCGGGTGTGGTGGGAGAGGTGATTGAGTAAGACACCCCCGCTAGCGCCATATCGTCCAAGGTTTTGTTGAGTGACCAATTGCGTGCTGGTGGCTCCGCCAGCTTGCGGGTTTCGAGTTCCTTCAGAAAAGCTGGCGCCCACACATGGTGGTGCACGTCGACCAAGTCACGTTTGGCTTCAAGCGGCGATGCATTTTTTGGATTGCTGACAGCACAAGAGGGCAGCACGGTCGCTGCTCCCGTTGCTAACAGTCCTGTTAAAAATCCGCGTCGCGGGAGGCAGTCTAAACAAGTGTTTTTGGTGAATGTATTCAACATAGCGTCTTCCTTTTGAAACAGTTAGTGCGTTGCAGTGTTAATTCAAATAAGTGAACAGCGGATGGATTGGATTTAACCCTTAATTTTCATCCACGATTGGATTGGACAATATGCCCACGCCTTCGACTTCGATTTCACACACATCACCAGGCGCCATCCACACGGGGGGAGTGCGGGCATAACCCACACCCGCGGGCGTCCCAGTGATGATGACATCACCTGGCTCCAAAGTCATGCACTCGGTGATGATGCGCAAGGCTTCGACCACATTCCACAAAAAAACATGGGTATTGGCGTCTTGCATGACCTTGCCATTCAAGCGCGATTGGATGCGAAGGCCTGCTGCACCAGGTGGCAACTCGTCTGGTGTGACTAAGCAAGGGCCAAACGGGCCCGTACCATCAAAGTTTTTACCAATCGTCCATTGCGAGGATTTGCGTTGGTAATTACGGATGCTGCCGTCGTTGAAACACGAATACCCAGCGATGCAATCGAGGGCGTTGTCGGCGGTCAAGTGTCTGGCTTGTTTGCCAATGATGACCGCTAATTCTGCTTCGTAGTCCAACTGGGTAGAAGCTTTTGGCCGGACGATGGGCTGGTTGTGTCCCACCATCGACGAGTTTCCACGCAAGAAAAAACTGGGGTATTCAGGGCGCGCATTACCGCCTTCTTTGGCATGGTCGGCGTAGTTCAATCCCATGCAGACTATTTTTCCGGGGTTCGGAATGAGTGGCAGCATGGTCACACTTGCCATGGCCTGCACCGCACTAGCTGGAGCTTTGCGCGCAGCAGCGTCTGCAGCGGCTAAACCGCCGGGAGCACAAATCAAATCTTTGAGATTGCGTGGCAATTCCGGTGCGGCGAGCGTCAGGTTTACGAAATCAGTGGCGTGGATATCTTTGACCCAACCGATACCTGCTTGGCCATTGGCTTCAAAGCTCAAAAAACGCATGGTGCTTCCTTCTTAGATGGTGTGAACAGTGGGTTGAATAATATCGATAATTTCAGCTGTTTAAAATTTTTATCGATTAATATCTCCCGCCATGACAACCGAACTCGCGCCAGAAAGCGTCGCATCTTTAACGCTTAGCACCTACGAACGCCTGCGTGCGGATGTGTTGAGCGGCACTTGGGCGCCGGGACTCAAACTCGGTATCGAATCTCTGCGGGAACATTACGGCACAGGGGCCACGCCGATCCGTGAAGCTTTGAACCGATTGGCCGCAGAAGGCTGGGTGCAGCATATGGACCAACGGGGTTTTGTGGTGACGCCGGTCAGTGAAGAAGCCTTGCGTGAATTGGCCAAAACACGCGTCTGGGTAGAAACCCTCGCCTTAACCCAAGCCATGCAAGCCAGCACGCAAGAGTGGGAAGAAAAAGTGGTTTTGGCTTTGCACCGCTTGTCTAAAACACCACGGTCGTTACGCCAAGAAAACTATTTAGAAAATCCGGCATGGGAAAAACTACACCGTGAGTTCCATTTGGCGTTGCTTAGCAATTGCGGTTCACGTTGGTTGTTGGGATTTTGCGAACAGTTGTACGACCAAGCCTATCGCTATCGGCAACTCGCCATGAAATCCGCCTACAAGCGCCGCGATGAATCTGACGAACACAAGCAGGTGGTCGATGCAGTCGTAGCTGGAAATGTGGCGGCTGCATGTGCGGCCTTAACGCACCACTATGAAAAAACTGCGCAAATTATTTTGAGCACCGAATAAATTCGGTACGCTGCAAAAGGCTGGCACAACTTATTGAAAATAGCGCTGCACTAGCTAGTAGCCAGCAAATTGTTCACTTCCCACAATCCCGAGTTTGGTTAACCCATTGCGTTGTGCACTAGCCAATACGCCAGCCACTGCCTCGTATTTGGCTTTGCCATGGGGTTTGATATGCACCTCAGGTTGAGTTTTTTGCTGGCTAGCAGTTTGAAACAACGCATCTAACTCTGCGCGGTCTGTCAGTGCCTTATCGTTCCAGCGCACCACATTGCGTGCGTCTATTTCTATTCGGACGATGGTAGGTTTTTGGATGGCGAGTGGCGGCGAGCCAGTCGGCATATCGAGGTTGATCGAATGCAGTTGCATGGGGATGGTGATGATGAGCATGATCAACAACACCAACATCACATCAATCAAGGGCGTTGTGTTGATATCCATCATCACCTCGGGTTCTTCGAGGGTTTGAAGCATGGGTGATTGCGGAAACATGGCTTATTTCGCTTGTGGGTCCGTGACGAAGCGCACTTTCGTAAGCCCTGCGCTTTGTGCCGCAAATAAAACGCGTCCGACTGCTTCATAGTCTGTTTGTGCATCGCCCCGTATTTGCACTTCGGGCTGCGGTTTTTTGTCTGCCAAAGTTTGAAGTTGCTTGACCATCTCTGCTTGGTTGCGCAAGGGTGTGTCAAACAAAAACGCTTGGCCTCGTGCGTTGACCGAAAGAATGATGTTGTCGGGCTTGGTTTCGCGTGGTTGTTGTACCTCGCGTGGCAAATCGACTTTCACAGAGGTGGTAACCACAGGAATCGTGATCAAGAAAATGATCAGCAACACCAGCATCACATCCACCAAGGGGGTGGTGTTGATAGAGGTTAAGAGTTCGTCATCCCCATCGCTGGGGCCCAGGTGCATGGCCATGGCTATCTGCTGTTTGAGCCTGCGTCAGCGCCAGTACCAGGGCCTGTGCCTTTGCCTAAAAGCACTGCGTGCAAATCAGCGCCAAAGGCTTGCACCTCTTCCATCGCTATTTTGTTGCGACGTACTAGCCAGTTGTAGCCAAGAACTGCTGGCACCGCCACCGCTAAACCGATGGCTGTCATGATGAGCGACTCACCCACAGGCCCTGCCACTTTGTCGATGCTGGCTTGGCCCGACATGCCGATTTTGACGAGCGCGTTATAGATACCCCAAACTGTGCCAAAGAGTCCCACAAAAGGCGCTGTGGAACCCACTGTGGCTAGAACGGCCAACCCATCTTGCATGCGGCTTTGTACTTGGTTCATGGCGCGTTGGATGCTCATGGTTACCCAGGTGTTGAAATCGACAGCACCTAAAAGCCCCGTGTGTTTGCTGGCGCCTTCCAAACCTTTTTCTGCAATAAAGCGAAAGGGGCTGTCTGCTTCTAAACCTTCTGCGCCTTGTTTCACAGTGCCAGCGTTCCAAAAAGAGCCATTGGCTGATTGGGCAAAACCCATCACGCGGTTTTGGTCCATGAGTTTGGTGAAGATCACATACCAGCTCGCCATGCTCATCAGCACCAAAATTAGCAATGTGGCTTTGGCTACCCAATCACCTTGTGCCCAAAGTGCAGACAAGCCATACGGGTTGTCCAAGGACTCTTCGGCTGCGAATGCACTTGCAGATAAAAGGCATACGCTGAGCAAAAGAAGCCTTCGTTGGATACGAATTAAAAACATGGGTATTTCCTAGTCAAGACTGCAATAGCAAAAAAACAATTATTCCAAACGCCAGGTGTATTTGATGCTGGCCCAACTTTGTTCCGGTCTGCCGTCGACGGTGCCTGGCCTGAACTGACATTTTGAGAGAGCGTTGCGAGCGGCTTCATCCAAACGTGGGAAACCAGAAGTTTTTTCTATCTCTGCTTGTAAAACGCGACCATCTGCGCCAATCAAAAATTTCAAGCTCACTGTGCCTTCTTCTTCTAAGCGACGAGAAGCGCTCGGGTAATCAGGCTTGGCGCAACTCGCGCCAGGTTGGATCGCGGCACCCGTTCGAATAGATGGAGATGGCGTCGGGGCTGCTGTGCTTTGTGTCGGGGCAACGGGTGCAACATTATTGATAGCTGGTGCAGCAGGCGTGGTGATGACAGGTGTAGCCGTTGTGGTGGGCGGTTGAATGACGGGAGGAAGTGGCGTTTTAGGCGGAGGTGTTTTAGGCGCTGCAACGGGTGGAGGAGGTGGGGCAGCATCGGTTAACAACAAGGCCTCGACCGATTCCTGGGTCAATGTGATGGCTTGACGCGCCAAGCCTGATTGGATGAGCCACAACAAAACGACATGCAACGCTAGCACCAACAGCAAGCCGGGCAAGCGCTTGGATTGGGTGCGTTGTGGGTACGAGTTTGTGGGATTCAATCGATGCATCACGAAATACAAATTGCTAACAGGGTAAACACCATTATCAACACGCCATGATTCAAGAAGAATTCAACCGTTAATTCGTATGATGTTAAGTGATAAGGGTTCATCCCTTGTTTTTAGATTTCACCCAACCCCAATTTAGGAGACGGACAGATGAAAAAAAGAAACTTTGCAAAACTGATGGCTGTGGCCTTCGCTTTCAGCGCCACGGCTTTCTCGTTCCATGCAAATGCAGATACCAAAATGGTTCTTAAAGCCTCCGATGTGCACCCTATGGGTTATCCCACCGTAGAAGCCATCGTACGCATGGGTAAGAAACTCGAGGCGGCGACCAATGGCCGTATCTCTATCCAAATGTTCCCTTCCATGCAATTGGGTGGCGAAAAGGAAATGATTGAGCAGGCCCAAGTCGGTGCCTTGCAGATCGCGCGTATTTCAGTTGGCGCTATGGGTCCCGTAGTAGACGAGGTCAATGTCTTTAACATGCCTTTTGTTTTCCGCGATGAAGCGCACATGCGCAAAGTCATTGACGGTCCTATCGGTCAAGAACTATTAGAGCGAATGACCAATGGCCCAGGCTCTCGTTTAGTGGCTTTGGGTTGGATGGATGCGGGTACACGTAACGTGTATGCCAAGAAAGCCGTGTCCACTCCTGATGACCTCAAAGGAATGAAGATCCGCATGATGGGAAATCCCCTGTTCGTTGAAACCATGAATGCCATGGGTGGTAACGGAGTTGCCATGGGGTTCAATGAATTGCTTCCTGCTCTACAAACCGGCGTGGTGGACGGCGCAGAAAATAATCCGCCTACATTGCTCGCGCAAAATCACTACACCGTGTCTAAAGTCATGAGTTTGACTGGGCATTTGATCATTCCTGAAATTTTCGTTTTCTCTAAGAAATCATGGGAAGGTTTGAGCAAAGAAGACCAAGCCTTGATAAAAAAGTTATCCGCAGAGGCCCAACAAGAACAGCGCAAACTTTGGGACGACTACACCAAAGAGGCTGAGACAAAACTAAAAGCCTTAGGTGTTCAATTTGCACCGGCTGATAAGGCTGCTTTCTTTAAAGCCACTCAACCGATTCGTGACAAATATGGATCTAAATATGCTTCCTTGATCAAGCGGATCCAAGACACCAAGTAATAGCTGTCGGTATTGAATATGTGGCTGGCTAATTCGATTGCCAGCCACTTTTTTATTTCAAATGTGAATTTATGAAGCAAGCATATACAAAGTTAATGGAGCAGTTGTACCTACTGTGCATTGTTCTATCAGGTGCGGCATTGGTCATCATTACATTGATCATTCCCTTTGGCGTATTCATGCGCTATGCCATGAATAACCCCCAGTCTTGGCCTGAACCAGCCTCTGTCGTCATGATGGTTTTTTTCTCTTTTGTTGGTGGAGCGGCGATTTACCGCGCGAACGTCCATATTGCTGTTGAAGCGCTACTCAATGCAGTTTCCCCGTCAGTTAAATCTTGGATGTTGATTGGGGTAGAGACGTGTATGGGTGTTATCTCTCTATTCATGATTTATTACGGCTTTCAACTTTGCCAAATTACGTGGAACCAGTCGGTGGCTGAGTTTCCAGGTATGCCCGTTGGTTTAGTCTATGCACCCATACCTTTGGCTGGCGTGTTGACCACTTTGTTTTTGATTGAGCGCATATGGGTTGGGCATCCGCCTGCAAGTTCTGTGATGTACAGCGACGGCGCTGTGGAATTGGAGTAAGCCATGGATATATTGGTCTTACTTGGTTCATTCACGCTCTTGTGTGCCCTTGGATTGCCGGTGGCTTATGCCCTAGGTCTATCAGCCATTATTGGAGCCCTTTGGATTGATCTGCCACTTGAAGCCATCATGCTCAAAATCTCAGATGGCACTGATGACTTCTCTTTGCTAGCGATTCCATTTTTTGTACTGGCCGGCGGCATCATGGCCGAAGGCGGTATGGCGAACCGGCTTATCAATTTAGCGAAAGTGTTTGTAGGCTTTATCCGCGGTGGCTTGGCCTTGGTCAACATATTGGCATCCACCTTGTTTGGTTGCATTTCCGGTTCTTCTGTAGCAGACACTTCGGCGATTGGCTCTGTGATGATTCCGCAAATGGTGAAGGCCGGGTTTCCGCGCGTCTTTGCTACTAATGTGACGATTTGTGGATCGGTGCAAGCCTTGCTCATACCACCCTCACACAACGCAGTGATTTATTCGCTGGCAGCAGGGGGTACGGTTTCTGTGGCCCATTTGTTTTTGGCGGGCATCTTGCCTGGACTGTTATTTGGTTTGTGCTTGATTGGTTTGGTACTTTGGACATCCCACAAAAGAGGCTATCCAAAGGGTGAGCCTGTTGCTTTGAAAGACATTCCAAAAATTGTGACGGATGCGCTGTGGGGCTTAGTCACCATCGTCATCATCATGGGCGGAATTTTGTCGGGTGTTTTTACGCCGACTGAATCTGCAGCTGTTGCATGCGTCTACGCCTTCTTGGTCACTTTCTTGGTTTATCGTGATTACCACTGGAGCGAATTGCCCCGCATGGTGCATCGTGTTGTGAAAACAGTGTCGATGGTGATGATGTTGATTGGTTTCTCGGTGGCCTTTGGCTACATGATGACCTTGATGCAAATTCCAGCCAAGATCACCTATTTCTTTCTAAATATTTCCGATAACAAGTACGCATTCCTTTTCATGGTCAATATCTTGTTGTTGGTGCTGGGCACTTTTATGGACTTGGCGCCGATGCTGTTGATCTGCACGCCTATTTTTATGCCCATCATCGCTAAGTTGGGCATTCACCCCGTGCACTTCGGAATGGTCATGATTTTGAATTTAGGCATTGGCTTGATCACACCACCTGTTGGTCCTACATTGTTTGTTGGTTGCGCAGTGGGTAAGGTCACGATGGAGCAAGTCTCTAAAGAGCTCTGGCCGTTTTATGGCGCGATGTGCATGGCCCTGCTATTGGTAACTTATGTGCCGGCGCTTTCTTTGTGGTTGCCGGGCCTGTTGTAGACGCATGCATGCAAACGGTATTTATTACCCACCCGACGCATAAATTTGATACCTATTTCGGTCAAACCGCGCTAGCGCAATTACAAAAAGTTGCGCGGGTGCGGTGCAATCCCGCGCAAGATGATTTAGAGGGCGAGGCCCTCTTGCAGCACATACAAGGTTGTGCGGTTGTTATTGCTTACCGCCAAACTCCGTTTGACCATAGGGTGTTTGCGGCCATGCCAGAAGTAGTGGCTGTTGTGCGATGCGCTGTAGATATCCGCACCATTGATGTAGACGCTGCCAGTGCACAAGGCATCTTGGTGACCCAAGCCAGTCCTGGCTTTGGCCCTGCTGTTGCAGAGTGGGTTGTAGGTGTGATGGTTGATTTGGCGCGTGGCATTAGTCAGGCGCGTTCTATTTACCAATCGGGAATGTTTCCTGTCGCACCCATGGGGCGCCAATTGCGTGGGGCGCATTTCGGGGTCGTTGGCTATGGCCATATTGGACGCACTGTGTGTGGCATTGCCCAAAGCTTAGGAATGCATGTGTGTGCATACGACCCATTTGTTACAAGCGGCGATGAGGGCGTGCAGATGTTGGATTTGCCTGAGTTGCTCGCACACTCTGATTTTGTAGTGTGCTTGGCACCTGCGAATGCGCAAACAGAAAATCTATTCAATGCCACAACATTTGCGAGGATGAAGCGAGGGGCATTCTTTATCAACCCTTCCCGTGGAAATCTGGTGGATGAAGAAGACTTGCTTCGCGCATTAGATAGCGGGCATTTGGCCGGAGCGGCCCTTGACGTTGGCAGAGCGCCAGATCAAATGCCAAGCCCTAAGCTGGCGCAGCACCGACTTGTGATTGCAACGCCACATATTGGCGGACTAACACCGCAAGCGATTGAACACCAAGCGATTGAAACCGTCGTACAAACAGAACAAATTCTGCGAGGTATAGCGCCCATAGGATCTGTCAACGCAGCTTTTGCAAAAAGATTGTCAAGGTTATCCTTGAGTGTTTAAAAAAAGACGCACTTTTCTACCTATCCACCGATTACCTTTTTTAGCCTTTAAAAGTTTATGCCCCACTTAGTCCCCACTATTACCGAACTTCGCGTGATCCCTGTTGCAGGACACGACAGCATGTTGCTCAACCTCTCCGGTGCGCACGGCCCTTTCTTCACACGCAATATTTTGATATTGACAGACAACGCAGGTAATACGGGGATTGGTGAAGTCCCCGGCGGAGAAAAAATCCGCAAAACCTTAGAAGACGCTACGCAACTGGTTGTAGGCCAAAGCGTTGGCAATGTGCAAGCCGTGCTCAACCATATGCGCACGCAGTTTGCTGATCGCGATGTGGGTGGGCGTGGCTTGCAAACCTTTGACTTACGCACCACCATTCATGCCATCACGGCAGTCGAGTCTGCCTTACTAGATTTACTTGGCCAACATTTAGGTGTTCCAGTGGCTGCGCTATTAGGTGAGGGCCAACAACGCTCATCGGTTGAAATGCTTGGTTACTTGTTCT
>Ga0214921_10005382_pt1 | contig 18127 bp, 13 predicted proteins | sample LL1505_MetaG_FD_177992 | JGI IMG/M metagenome (GOLD analysis project Ga0214921, IMG submission 177992) | Freshwater microbial communities from Lake Lanier, Atlanta, Georgia, United States - LL-1505 | ecosystem: Environmental > Aquatic > Freshwater > Lake | place: USA: Georgia | collected... | reverse complement strand
TGCAGCCGACGACCACGGAACCTAGGACAACAAACTGATCTTCCCGGATAAAGGCCTCGTAGACCAACCGACCGAGTCCGGGGTAGTTCATGACATTTTCGACCAGAAGAGATCCGCTCAGAAGTCCAGCAAAGGCATAGCCCACGGTGCTTAAGAGGGGGTTGAGGGCATTCCGTAGAACATGGCGAAATAGGATGACCCGTTCGGGCAGACCCTTGGCCCGGGCGGCGGTGACGTATTCGGCGCGAAGGACATCGAGAACATTGGCCCGGAGAACACGGAGGGTTCCCGCCACACCACCCAGGCCGAGAACCAGAGTGGGAAGGACAAGATGGTGCGCGATGTCGAGAAACTGGCCGAAGGGAGATAGGAAATCATGATCGAGGGAGGAAAGGCCTCCGATGGGGAACCAACCGGTGCGGGCGGCCATCCAGACACCGAGTAAGGCGAGAAAGAATTCGGGAATAGCCAAGGCGAGGTAAGCTGCGACAGAAGTCAGACGGTCGATCCATCCGCCGGGTCGGGCAGCGGCAAGAACGGCAAGAGGAATGGCCAAGACCCAGGCCAGCAGGAGGGAGGTCAGGGACAGCAGGATGGTGGCTGGGGCTCTTTGGGCGATGAGTTGGGCAACGGGGACCTTGTAAGTCCAGGAGTAACCGAAATCGAGATGGAGAACATTGCCGAGCCAACGGACGTACTGTTCGTACCAAGGACGGTCGAGTCCGAATGATTTTTGGAGTTCGGCAATGAGAGCGGGATTGATGTCCCGTTGGGCTTTGACCGGGGTGAGAAAATCGCCGGGGGCCAGACTCATGAGGGCAAAGACGAGTAGGGTGACGGCCAGAAGCATGGGGAGGAGAGCCGCCAAGCGGCGAAAAATAAAAGCGGTCATGGGGTAATTCCGGGGGTCCAGAGTTCGTCTAGGTTCCAGACCAAGGAACCTAGGGGCGGGATACGAATGTTTTTCCACCGCTCTTTTAGGCCGACGTAGGCATTGGCCGTCACCAGATAAATATAAGGGGTTTCATCGCTCATGATTTTCTGTACCTCATCGAAATATTTTCGGCGGGTGGGGTAGTCGAGAGTGCGCAATTGCAGAGACATCAGTTCGTCGATTCTGGCTTCCCACGGGGTGGCTGGCGTTTTTTGGTTCGGATACCACTGGTGCAGGCGGCCTTTCGAGGAAAAGACCGAGATGCCTCCTGCGGGGTCTCCGCCGCCCGTCAGGCCGAGCATGCCGGCCTCGTAGTCATAGGAATCCTGGATTTTCCCAACAAACGTCCCGAAATCGAGAAAGGAGAGGTTCACGGTGATCCCGAGGTCCCGCATGTTCTCCTTGAAAGCAGTGGCCATATTGGCGCGGAGCTGGTTTTCCTGGTTCGTGTTGAGTGTGAATTCCACCAAGTTTCCTTCGCGATCGCGAAGCTTCTGGTCGGGTCCCAGCTTGAAACTCGCCTCGGCAAGGAGGGCGCGGGCCCGGTCGGGATCGTAGGGGTACTGCGTTACGTTTGGGTTGTACCATTTTTTGTTGGCGGGGGTTTCCGGTCCCCAGAGAGGTTGACCACGTCCAAATAGGACTCCACGTACGAGACCTTCCCGATCGATGCCATGAGAAATAGCCTGGCGGAAGCGGCGGTCGGTGAACCAGGCAAGTTTGTAAGGAGGAACAAAGGGTTTGCCCGATGCATCCTTGCCGGGATTTTGATTCAACCAGATGAAGCCGGTGTTGGGGGATGGCCCGCGGTTGTGGACGGTGAATCCATAGCGGGAGGCATACCGCCCGATCCAAGCCACATTGTCGGGGGAGAGGCCTTCGGCATCCGTCTGGCCGGTGGCAAATGCGAGAGTGCTGGCATTGGCGTCTTTGACAAGTTTTGTCACGAGGAAGTCGACATACGGAAGGCGAACTCCCTTGGCATCGGCCCGCCAGTAATGCGGGTTGGCCTCAAAGATAATGCGCTCGGCGGGTTGGTAAGAGCGGAGGCGGAAGGCACCGGTGCCCACAAGGCGGTGGGGCTCTTTCTGAGCCACGCTGACATTCCAGGCCTTGAGGAGGGTGCCGTCTCGGAAGGCGGGTTCGAGTTCGTGTTTCGGAAGGATGCCGACACCACCCACGTATTCGAGAAAAGGGGCAAAGATCTCCGGGCTGGTCAGGCGGACGGTGAGATTATCTATTGTCTCAACTAGGAATTTCTTTCCATCGACGGAGAGGTCGAAGGCCGAGCGGTTGGGAAAACGGGGGTCGTAGATGGCCTGAAACGTGAAGACTACGTCATCGGCGGTAAACGGCTTTCCATCGGACCAACGTACTCCCGGGCGGATGTGGAAGGTGAAGGTGCGGTTGTCGGGTGCGATGTCCCAGCGAGAGGCAAGGCCGGGCTCGACTTCTTGAGTGACGGCATTGTTTCGCACCAACGAATCGAGAAAGAGGCTGATGAATCCTCCCGAGGTGGCATCTTCCGAAACCAAGGGGTTGAAAGTGGAGGGTTCGCCCGGAGTGGAATCGATAAAGACACCGCCCCGTTGTCCGACCTCATTGCGGGCTGTGTCGATCCCTTCCGGCAGCGGGACATTTTCCCTGGCCACCTTTTCCTGGGGAGAGCAGGAAGCCAGTATCCATGGCAAAAAAACGAAAGGGAAAGCCCGAAACATAATGAAGAAGATTATGGGATTCGGAGTGGAACCCAAATCCCAATTTCGTGAGAAAAATGGATTTTAGCTCCGGGGGAGACCGGAGGGCCAGGCGACACGACGCCGATTCAGCCAACCCACACCGATCAGATCCTGAATTCCGACCCAGGCCCGGCCGGCAATTGTGTATTTCGAAGTTCCGGCGCGCCTTGGACGATGCCGGACGGGCAATTCGCCGAGGCGCAGTCCGGCGGCTCCCAGCAGGGCAGGCAGATAACGGTGCATGCCCTTGAAAGGGATGAGAAAACGGGCGTCTTCTCGGCGGATAACTTTGAGGGAGCAACCGGTGTCATGGGCACCATCCATCAGAACGGCACGACGGATGGAGTTGGCGATTCTTGAGGCGATTCGCTTCTGCCAGGAATCCATTCTGGGGGTACGGATGCCACAGGCAAAATCGGCCTGGTTGGAACGAAGTAGTTCCAGAAGAGCGGGCAGATCGGCAGGATCATTTTGACCGTCTCCATCCATCATAGCGGCGTAGGGTCGGGTGGCGGACAGCAGTCCGGCATAAAGAGCGGGTCCTTGGCCAAGATTTTTTGGAAAGTGAATGACACGGATGTCTTTTTCTTGATTCAAAAGGGCTGTTGTTTTGTCGTCGCTCCCGTCATTTACGGCAATGATTTCTGCTCCGGGAACGGCCCGCCTGGCCTCTGTGATTACGGCAGAAATATTTTCCTCCTCGTTGTAGAAGGGGATGATGAGGGAAAGGTCAGACGCCATGGTTTTATTTGGGGTTCAAGAGTCTCGGGAGACGGGTAAATAATTTTGGAAAGAGTCGGGGGGCGACGGTTTTCCAGATGTGATCGGCCGTTCGCGCGATCAGCCAAGTGTAGAAAATAGACAAAGGGATCGAGGCTAGGATATCCGTGGGATAGTGGTCTCCGGTATAGATGCGGCCGAGGCCAGCGAGGACGACGAAGATCCAGGGCCAGCGAAGGGAGGATCCCCAGACCAAGCGGGAAGCCATGGCAGCTGCTGTGGCGTTAGCGACATGGGAAGAGGGAAAAGAGCGACCATGCAGGACATCCCTCTCCGGGATTCCTGAAATTCGGACGCTGGGTTCCCAGCGATTATTTGCCGGTCCCGGGCTGACGTCGCGGACCCCTTCGGCGGATTCAAATGGTCGGGGGCGATCAAAAAAATGTTTCAGAGGGTTGACGATCAAGGGATCTCCGATTGCCACGCTCAAAACGGTGAGAATGATCCAGGCTTTCATGTGTTCCGAACCGCGAAAGAGAAGAATCAGGGCCGTGATCGCAAGAATCGGGATCCAAAAACGGCCATCGGCCAAAAGATTGAAGAATTGGTCAAGAACCGTGTGGTTGAAGCCCCGGTTGATCCAACGGAAAATTCTGAGGTCCAGCGAATAAACTTGGGAGATCAAGTTTCCGAGGCTAAATTAGGAAAAATGGTACGACAAGTCGCTTGCTTGGCTCTTTTTGCTTCCTTCCTATCTGTAGGATGGACGCAAAATCGAAACACGGCCAAGTCGCCGGGGAGCTCCACTCCTGCTACCGACAAAGAAATCACCCCTACCCCCCGCCAAATGCAGAATTTCCTCTGGCGTACACTGGTGATGAAGGATTTGATGCTAAAAGGACAGGTTCAGAGTGGGGAAAAAAAAATCCCGCTCCTTGTCCGAACAAAGGACAGGCTTCTTCAATTTGAATTTCAGGATCGACCCCTGCAGATCCGAGTGCGTTTTGCTCCGGAGGGGAGTTTGATTCAACGCCGTGCCAAATCGGGGGGGGATTGGCAGGTGGTCACCGGTTCTGAAAAAACCCAGGCTGTTGCCGGAACGGATCTGGCCTACGAAGATCTGGGAATTGATTTTCTGCGCTGGCCCGATCCTCAGCCCAAAGGGGAGGACAACGTGATGATGCTGGACTGTTGGGTGTATGAGGTGAACCCGCCGGTGCAGAGCAATTACGCCAAAGTTCGTTATTGGATCAGTAAAAGCTACCGATCGATGATCCGGGCGGACGGTCTCAATGCCAAAGGGGAGCCCATCAAAAGGTTTACTTTCAACAGCGTGATCGAAGCGGAGGACACGGTGGTGATCGGTGAGATGAAGGTGGCAAAACTCACTCCGGGTACGGATGTTTCATTCTCCCGGACTTTTGTGCAGATCGAGACGGTGGAAAAAGGCTCTGGACTCTGAGGGAAGTGGCCGTGAAGTATCGTATCGACCTGCATTGTCATTCGCGATTTTCTTCCGATGGGGTGAGTGAGCCCGAGGAAATGGTTCAAGCGGCCAAGGAACGGGGACTCCACGGCTTTGCCATCACCGATCACAACACCTCCGCTTGCGTGGATTATTTTCTTTCTGCGGGGTTAATGCGGGAGGATGGGCAGCCGGTCGACGGGTTTCTCATTCTTCCCGGTCAGGAGATCACCACTTCGGCTGGCCATTTGCTGGCTTTGGGTGTGCGGTTGCCCGATCTCAAGGGAATCCCGCCGAATGAGGCGATGAACCTGATTCAATCCGCCGGAGGGTTGGCCGTACCTCCCCATCCCTATGATAATTTTCGGGCGGGAATCCGGGAGTCGATTCTCCGGGAACTGCCCCTGGAAGCGATTGAGGTTTTTAATGCGGCGGTCACATTCAAACGGGCGAACCAACGATCATATGACTATGCCCGCGAACGAAAGCTGGCGATGACGGCTGGAAGTGATGCCCACCACGTGGAGGCGATCGGCACAGCCTGCACTGTTTTGGAAATGGAGGATTTTAGTGTCAAAGGGGCACTGGCTTCGATTCGGCGGGGCCCGATCGGATTGGAACAACGCTATATGAGCAGGACACAGGCCCTACGAAAAACCTGGAGCAATGTGTTCCGGTTAAGACGAAAACCGAAACACCTCCGATCGACTTTGTGAAAAATCCGGCGCCGGTCACCCGGATTATCATCCTTGGAAATGTCGCCGTTGCGGTCCTAGATGTCCTTTTGACTCTGGGTCAACCCCGTACCGATTCGATCGTTCGGCAACTCCTGGCACTTTCCCCGGCAAACCTTTTGGATGGAGCATGGTGGGAGCCTTTCACCTACATGTGGCTCCATGCGCCGCCGGTGGGTTTTTGGGTCACCCACATTTTGTTTAATATGATGACCCTTTCTATCTTTGGTCGACCGGTAGAATCGCGATTGGGTTCCCGCCGGTTTCTCATGATTTATCTTTTTGGGGGGCTGGCGGCGGCCGGATTTTTCCTGGGGCAGGCGTGGTGGGGGACGGGACATACTTGGGCGGGTTTTCACTCTGTGACTCAAGAGATTGTGGGGGCCAGTGGAGCGGTTTTGGCGGTGGTCGCAGCTTTTGCCGTGTATTTTCCCGATGCGCGTCTTTTTATTTTTCCGGTTCCTTTCCCCATCCGGGCAAGCAAGGCGGTGGGTTTTTTCATTCTCTTAAGTCTGATCATGATGTTTGTACCCGCTCTTTCGTTTATCGGACACAGTGCCCATATCGGAGGGCTTTTGGCCGGATATGCCTTGGCTCGTGCCTGGCGCCGGGAGATTCCGGCGCCACCAGTTTTGGCCAGGGCGGCACAGAAAACGATGGATGAGATGGCGGCTACCTTGGCGGTGGCGAATCTGTCTGATGCGGATGTTCGCCGAGAAGTAAAAACCCTTTTAGGCGAACTTGGAAAGGGAAGCTGGCGCCCTCTCAGCCCTCGGGAGCGGGCTCTCCTCCGGCGGGCCCACTTACTAGTTTAAAAAGCAAAAAGGCATGAAACTCCGCAACCGATTTAAAAATGCGGAGCAGGCTTGGCAAAGCTTTCTTGAATTTTCTCCGGGAAGCTTGGAGGTCCTGGCCGTAAACGGAATTTTGAGCGAGGGGGTGACGAATCCGGCCGGCCTGTTTGTAGAAAAGGGATTGGGAAAATATCGGATCGAATGGAAAATGCTGGAGCAAGCAAGTGAGTCGCTTTCCAAAAAGTGGGATATTCTGCGCGAATGGCAAAGGGCGGAACTCGTTCGCCTGGGTTATCTGGAATTCGCTAAGTTTCCTGAGCCTGAGACTTCCCCAAGCCGTTTGACGTGTTTGGCGGAGTTCACTCTTCAGACAGCCTTGCAGTTGGCTCGAGAAGGATCTCCCTCAATGGACCAGGATAGTACGGGCTCCCTTTCAGTTCTGGCACTCGGTAAGTTGGGAGCGGCCGATCTGAATTTCTTTTCCGATCTCGACCTTATTTTTTTCTGCCACAAAGAAGAGGAGGTCGAGGCGAGCCAGCGCCTTGTCCGAAGTCTGATGACTGGATTGGATTCCAAGGGAGGAAGTTCAATTTATCGGATTGATCTTCGTCTTCGCCCGGAAGGGGATCGGGGGGCGCTCGTGCCGACTCAGGAAGGTTTGGAGGATTACTATGCAGCCTATGGGGAGGTCTGGGAACGGTGTGCGTGGATCCGAGCGCGTCAGGTTGCCGGTGAGGAAGAGGCTTCGTACGAGCTCCTGCAATCGCTCCAACCTTTTATTTATCCGCGTGGATTGGCCCCTTCGAGTTTGGGAGAACTTTTTCAGCAGAAGTCACGGGCAGAAGATGAGTTAGTCCAAGAGGAGGACCGAGATCGGGAGATCAAGAGGGGCCGGGGTGGGTTACGGGAGGTGGAATTTCCCGTCTTGGGGCTCCAACTTCTCCACGGGGCCGTCCAACCCACCCTGCAGACCCATGATTTGCGGAAGGCCATCCGGAATATGAAAAGCTTAGGTCTTCTCAAAGCGGAAGAGGCGGAAGTTCTGGGCGGGGGGTATGATTTCTGGCGGCGGCTGGAGGACCGGTTGCAGATGAGAAGCATCCGTCAGACCCATCTCTTGCCGGTGGAACAGAGGGAGTGGGAATCCTTGGCAGCGAGCATGGACTTTTCTTCTGCTTCGGATCTTCAAAAGTCAGTGGAGGAATGGCGAAACCAGGTGAGGAAGGTTTACGACTCCATCTTCAGCGGGATCCGTCCAAAGACCGTTTCGATGGAAGGAACCAAATTTCCCGAGAGCATCCGGTGGAACCATCAGCAAGAAGCCCGGGCGGCCTGGGACAGTCTAGCCCCTTCTGAGGAACTCCATGCCACCGCGAGAACCAGTGAGAACTTTCAGAGGTTACTTCCACATTTGAACATGCGGTTGGGGGAGTGCACACGTCCGGATCTTGCGTTGATGGGATTGGCTCATTTCACCAAAGCCTATGGAGCCCGGTCTTTGCTTTATGAAAGTCTTTGTGTGAACCCAAAGGCCTTGGAGTTATTGATTCGTTTTTTTGAGGGTAATCGGGCCTGGGGGCCTCATCTCGTTGCACATCCCGAGCTATTTGAGGAGGTCACTCAAGCGGAATTAGATGAATCCCGAAGGGTGGCTTTTCACCGAAAGACGTTCCGGTTGCCTAAAGACGAGGATTCCGCATTGGAGGGCACGCGGCTTTATGTGAGAGGGCAAGAATTACGGATTGCCCTGCGTGCATTGCTTGGACTGGCGGATGTTCCAACTTTGCAGGCGGAATTTACGGCCTTGGCGGAAATCAGTCTGGAATGGGCCTGGGAATTTGTGGGAAAACCCGAGTGGAGCTGGGTCGGATTGGGCAAATTGGGCGGTGAGGCTTTGAGTTTTGGTTCGGATCTGGATCTGTTGATTGTCGGCGAGGGGGAGGAGTCGGCGCAAAAGGCGGTCAAGTTTCTCACGGCAGATCTTTCCTTGGGACCCCTTTTTCGTTTGGATTTTCGTCTACGGCCCTATGCAGAAGGGGCTTTGGTCATCCCGTTGGATCGGTATGTGGAGTACTATAACCGGGAGGCGGAAAGATGGGAGGTGCTGGCTCTTTGCCGGGCCCGGACTTTATCCGGGGCCAAGGGGCTAGGTTCAAAGTTCTGGCCGGCATTGGATCCCGTTTGGCGGGAAACCGGACAAGCAAAAAAGTTTCTCGGAGAATTACGGGAGATGCGGGAACGAATTGCGACCGAGAGGGTGCCGCAAGGAATGGAGGGGCAAGCTTATAAAACAGGTCGGGGTGGGGTGATGGATATCGAATTTGCAGCACAAGCTTGGCAGATGAAAAATGGATTGGTCGAACCCAGGACGGTCAGGGTCTTGAAGGCGATGAAGAAAGAGCATCCCGAGGAGGCAGGAATTCTGATGCGAGGTTTTGACTTTTTGACTCGGGTTGAATGGTGGCTCCGGATGGATGATGGGCGGGGGACAAGTCTCCTGCCGGGGCCTGGACCTGACCGTGCATGGTTGGCAAAAATCTGCGGTCTTCCGAGTGAGGAGGAGTTTGTGAAAAAAGTCGCCCGGGAACGGGAGGGAATCCGTGTCGCTTACGAAAAAGTCCTCTCCCGTTTGAAAGATTGATTTAGATGACTGCCATCGATTGTCCGGCGATCCAACCGGTGGTCCAAGCGGACTGGAAATTGTAACCTCCGGTGATTCCATCGATATCCAGGGCTTCTCCGGCAAAATAAAGGCCTGGGACCAAGCGGCTTTCCATTGTCTTGAAATCGACTTCGGACAGGGGGATTCCGCCGCAGGTCACGAATTCCTCTTTGTTCATGCTCTTACCCGTAACGGGAAGTTCCGTGGAAGTGAGAACCTTTACAAGGCGCGTAGCCGATTCACGGCTGAATTTGGACCAACGATCTTCCGGGGTGACGCCTGCGAGAAGAGCCAGTTGCTCCCATAGTCGTCCGGGAAGGGGGGCCCATCTTGAGCGAAGGACCATCTGGGCCCCGATGGTTTCCCGACGATTTTGGATTTCCTGAAGAATCCCTTCCGACGAGGTGTCTGGCAGCCAATGAATGCGAATGGGGAAATGGTAATTCAAGGATTGTAGAGTGCGTGCACCCCAAGCGGAGATACGGAGAATGGCGGGACCACTCAGACCGGTATGAGTGAAGAGCAAGGGACCTCTTTCCCGCAGATCCGTTCCAGGGATAGAGACTTCGACCGACTCAAGGGAAAGCCCGGCCATTCCGTTGATCCATGGGAGTTGAAGGTGGAAGGTAAAGAGGGAGGGCACGGGGGGAACGAGCGAATGACCGAGACTCGAAACGGGGTGGGAATCAGGACGACAGCCACCCCCTGCCCAGAGCAGGCGAGTGCACTCCATGGTGGCCCCTTGGCTCAGATGAAGAATGAAACCACCCTGGCTGGAGGTGTGGATCGACTGAATGCCGTTTTCGGTCAGAACTTTGACTTTCGCCCGGCGAGCAGATTCGGTCAGACAATCGATGATGGTTTGGGAGGAGTCGGTGACAGGAAACATGCGACCATCTGATTCGGTCTTCAATTTTACCTCGCGAGATTGAAACCATTCCACCGTTTGGGTCGGGCCGAAACGGGTCAGGGGCCCGATGAGGGCGCGGCCTCCGCGGGGGTAGCGGGTGGAGAGTTCCCGGGGATCGAAACAGGCATGGGTCACGTTACAGCGACCTCCACCCGAAATACGTACTTTGGAGAGAAGGTGGGGGCTTTTTTCTAGAAGAATCACTTCGGCACGGGGGTTAGCTTCCGCAGCAGAGATGGCCGCAAAGAATCCTGATGCCCCCCCGCCTGCAATGATGATGCGGGGAGGATTCACTTTTGATTCATGGCCCAAGAGATGGCGGTGGGAAGGGCATGGGGACCGTCTCCACCGAGTTGGGTATCGATTTCCTCCAACCGGCGGATGAGGTCGAGGACTTCCTTGCGCTCCATGGGGCCGCCAGCAGCCTGGCAGAAATGGGTGCGACAACCGAAGGGGCGGGAATCATAGATGAGGCATTTATGAGTTTGGGGTTGGAGAAAGGGACATGATCCGTCGGTGGTTTCGGGAAGATGTTTTCGACCCGAAGCACGGAAGCCATGGGCGGCGAGCAGGGCTTCCCCGCGGGTCAGTTGGGGAGTTTTTCCCGTAAGTTTGAATTGGCAACATTCCGTTCGATGGAGACAGTCGCGGCGGACCGGTCGCTGGGCGAGATCCGTATAAATGGAGCGGACGTCGGCAAGGGTCTCTTTCAAGAACAGGATCTTAGAGTGTACGAGAGCTGGGGAAAAGGCGGGGCTGGCGGTTCGGCAAGGCTCTGGCAGGAAGAAGGGATGCAAATCGCGGTCATCGGAGCAGGCATCAGCGGGCTGGTTTGTGCCCGGCGACTGATGGCGGGGGGGCACCAAGTTGTGGTGATGGAGAAGTCTCGGAGTCTGGGGGGTCGCTGTGCCACGCGAAAATTTGGGGATCATGTGGTGGATACCGGAGTGCAGTATTTCACCTTGAGAGATGAAGAGGTTCGGAAAGAGGTCGAAGAAGCTGCGGGAGATCATCTGAGGAAGTTGGAAAAACCGATTCTTGTGAAGGGGGAGATTTATCGTTCCGGGGAGGAGCGGTTTTATCTGGCTCCTGGAAATAACCGACTGGGGGCATTTTTGGCAGAGGGGCTGGAGGTGAAGAGGGAGATGGAGGTAGCTGCGGTTTCCAGGATCAACGGGAAATGGTCGATTGGCGGTGGGGAGTATGATGTCGTGATCAGTTCGGCTCCGTGGCCCCAGACGGCAGGACTTTTTGGATTGGAGAAGACGACGACTTCCTACGATCCGAATCTGACGGTTTTGTTGGAGTATAAAATTCCATGGAATGAAGCTGCTTACGCAAAAATGGATCCTGATGGAAAAGATCCACTGGCTTGGGTGGCGTGTGAAAATGCCAAGGCCGGGCGGATTCAGGAGGGTAGGGCTGTGTATGTGATCCAAGCTTCGGCGGAGTACAGTCGGGAGAATTTGGAAAAGAAGCCGGAGGATTGGATTCTTGATCTGCAGTTAAGGTTTGAGAAGCAGTGGGGAATGGATCCCGTTCAGCGCGGAGCTGTATTTGGACATCGTTGGAGATATGCCAGAAGGGAAAGTAGGGTGGGGCAATCGGACGCGTTGCCTGAGGGGTTGTATGTATGTGGAGATTCGCTTGTTGATTCCCGGCTCGAGTCGGTTTGGGGGAGCGGGAAGGAGACGGCTCGCAAGATTCTGGATTCTAGAACCTGATCATCACGTGGCGGGGGATGGTGTAATCCTCCAACGCAAAGATGGAGAGGTCCTTGCCGTATCCGGAGCGTTTCAGGCCTCCGTGGGGCATTTCATTTACGAGCATGAAGTGGGTGTTGACCCAGGTGCATCCGTAACGCAGGGCCGAGGCTGCTTTCATTCCTTTTCCAAGATCTTGGGTCCAAACCGAGGAGGAGAGGCCGTACTCCGAATCATTGGCCCAGCGGATCGCCTCGTCCGCAGTTTTGAATTTTGTGACCGAGACGACGGGGCCAAAAACCTCTTGTTGGACAATTTCATCATCCGGATGGGTGTTGGCTAATAAGGTCGGTTGAAAGAAAAAACCCTTTCCCTTAGCGACAGAACCTCCGGCGACTTTCCGGATATGTTGGCTGGCGACGGCACGGGAGACGTACCCGAGAACACGTTCTCGATGGGCGGCGGTGATGAGGGGACCCAGTTCGTTTTCCTCGTCCTTTGTTTCGTCATATCGGAGGCTGGAGACGGCCTTGCCGAGTTCCGAGACCAGTTGGTCATGGATTTTGGGGCCGGCATAGATCCGGCAGGCGGCGGTACAGTCCTGGCCTGCATTGTAGAACCCGAACTTACGAACGGCGGCGACTACTTCCTCGAGGTTGGCATCGTCAAAAACAATGACCGGGGCTTTACCCCCCAGTTCCAAGTGGGTTCGCTTGATGTTCGATGCGGCACTTGCCAGGACATGGGTTCCGGTGGCGATGCTTCCGGTGAGTGAAACCATGCGGACGAGGGGATGAGAAATGAGGGCTTGGCCGGTTGTAGTTCCCCGACCTGTTACAATATTCGTCACGCCGGATGGAAAGAGATCCGCCAAGGTCCGGCCGAGGTGTAGGGCGGTCAGGGGGGTCAATTCCGATGCCTTGAGAACCACGGTGTTTCCGGCGGCTAGGGCGGGGGCCAGTTTCCAGGCGGCCATCATGAGCGGGTAGTTCCATGGGGCAATGGAGCCAATCACCCCCACGGGATCCCGTCGCAACATCGAAGTGTAGCCGGGGAGGTACTCCCCGGCGGAGGGGCCTGTGGTGCAACGGGCGGCACCGGCGAAGAAGCGGAAGCAATCGGCCACGGCAGGAATTTCATCGGCGAGAAACGCGTGGCGCGGCTTCCCGCAATTCCGGCACTCCAGATCGGCGTAGATTCCGGCTTCGGATTCGATTCGTTCGGCGAGCTTAAGAAGCAGAGTGGAGCGTTCTGCCGGGGATGTGCGCCCCCAAGTGGTAAAGGCTTTTTCCGCGGCACGGGCGGCTTGGTCGATCTGGCGCACCGAGGCTTCATGGATTTGGATAAACGTTTCGCCAGAATGGGGGTCGGTGACGGGTTGGGAATCGCCTTCCCCAGCGACGAATTTTCCGCCGATCAAGAGACGTGTTTCGAAAGCCTGAGTGGTCTTCGGCACAAACGTAGTTTACGGCGGGTCCGGGAGAGTTGCCAAGAATAGGAAAGGGGAGCCGGAGACGGGGATTGAACCCGTGACCCTCTGTTTACGAAACAGATGCTCTACCACTGAGCTACTCCGGCAGTGGGAAACATTCTAAGACAGGGAGAGGGGGGAGACAAACCCTGCTTCTTGGTCGAATGGAGGGTTGGAAAAGAACCGATTTTGGGCCATGCTTCACCCTTTATGTCAGTAGTTCTTCCAGTCTATTTGGATTGCAATGCGACCACCCCGATTGAACCGGAGGTGGGTGCCATCATCCGCAGGTTTTTTGAGGAAGAGTATGGAAACGAGGGAAGCCGAACCCACACGTATGGGGCCCGAGCCAAGGAGGCTGTGCAGAAGGCACGGGAACAGATTGCCCGTCTGGTGGATGCCCAACCGGAGGAGGTAGTTTTTACGAGCGGGGCGACCGAGAGTAACAATCTGGCCATTCTCGGATTAGCCCAATGGGGGCGGAGGCATGGTAAAACCCACATCATCAGCAGTCATATCGAGCACAAAGCGGTGCTGGAACCGGTGGATGTTCTGGCCAAAGACGGTTTTGAAGTGGATTTGGTGGCTCCCGGAAAAAGCGGTCGGGTGGATGCCGCCAAGATCATTTCATTGATACGTCCAACCACCTTGTTGGTCTCCCTAATGCATGCGAACAATGAGACGGGAGTGATCCAGCCGATCGGAGAAGTGGCCGAAGGATTGGCTCATCATCCGGCCTGGTTTCATGTGGATGCGGCCCAGACTTTCGGAAAACTGATTGAACCCCTGCGAAATCACCGAATCGATCTGATCAGCGCAAGTGGGCACAAGATTTACGGACCTAAGGGGGTGGGGGTGCTGGTGGTGCGTCATCGGGGAAAGCAAAAGGTGCCCTTGCTTCCGTTGGTCTTCGGGGGAGGGCAGGAACAGGGGTTAAGGCCCGGGACGTTGCCGGTTCCGCTGGTAGCGGGGCTTGGGCTGGCTGCGGAAATGGGGGAGAGGGAACACGGGCCAAGGGCCAAGAAGTGTGTTGAGTTTCGGGAGAAGTTTCTCGCTGCGATTGCGCCTTTGAAACCAAAGATTCACGGAGAAGAGGGGCAGATTCTACCCCATACGGTGAATCTTTCTTTTCCGGGAATCAGTGCCGAAGAGGCGATGGTTAAACTTCGGGATTTGGTGGCTGTTTCCAATGGATCGGCCTGCACCTCGGCCAGCTACCAACCAAGCCATGTTTTGAAAGCCATGGGTCTTGAAAAGGATGAGATTGTCGGGGCGTTGAGGTTTTCATGGTCTCATCTGACACCCGACCCCGACTGGGCAGCAGTGGTGGAAAAGCTACGCAAGTAGAGATCCGATTCTCGATTTCGCGGACTCATCCAACTAGATCATTCGACGTATTTCTTTTCAGGTAAACGTTTGAAAATTGGCTGTGTTGGAGGCATTGTCTCTACATGGGGCTGTCGTTGGAAGAGCAACAGGGTCAGGGGAAAGTGGCAACGAACGGGGAAAACGGGGGGAGCATCAGGCCGAAGGGCTTTTTCCAGAGGCACAAAGTCCTGTTCGGAGGGAGTTTGTGTGTGGCGCTGGCATTGCATGCCCTGCTTTTGATCGGTTTTGGAGGTTACACACTATTCAAGGGATCGGTCCCTCGAATGCCTTTTACCAGCGAAGGTGGGGTACCGGCAGAAGACGTAGGAATGGAAGCACCACCAGAGGTGGCACCGGAAACCATGGAGGAAACGGCGGTCGAATCGACTCCCCAGCCCTCCGACACCCCAGCACTCGAAACCGACACGGTTCTTGCTTTGAGCGGGGTGACAAGCCCGTCCATGGCTTTCAACGCGGCTCCCCCGGTTTTGGCTCCAACGACCCCCTCGGGATCGGAAAAATTGATGAGCAAGCCTGCCAATCGTTCGGGGGCCAAGTTGTCCTCGGTCAATTTTTTCGGAGTCAAAGGAGAGGGAACGAACGTCTACTTTGTGGTGGACCTGTCTGACAGCATGCTGGAGGACGAGCGGGGAGGGTTGGCGGGATTCGCTGCCGTAAAAAACAACCTCAAGCAGATGATTCGAAGTTTGGATGAGGGAACGCGCTTCAACGTGGTGGCGTATGGGGCTTCAGGAGCGGACCTGTTTCAACCGGGCAGCGTTCCGGCATCTCCTGAGATGAAAAAAACAGCAGAGGATTTCATTTCTAAATACAATCTTTCTTCCGAGAAGAGAGGAACCGTGGACAACAAGTATCGGCCCAAAATTCCTGAATTTGGCCTGATCCAAGGTGACAAAGGCACGGGCAAGGTTACGACCCGGCTTGATTTGGGGTTACTGGCTGCTTTTGAAGGACTGGCGGATACGATCTTTTTAATCACGGACGGCAAGGCGCCGGTTGTCGCGGAGGATCGTCGGGAAGAAGCCAAGCAGGCGATGAAAGAGTCGGCCATTTCGAGCCAAGATCGCGCCAAATTCGAAAAAGATGTGGCGGAATGGCGGAAGGATTACGAAAAATATGCGGCGGACATGAAGACGTATCGGGAAAAGTACAAAGATCTTCTGGTTAAAAAGGAACAGAAAATTGCCGAGGCCAAGGCAAAGGGGGGTGGGAAGATTAAAGAGGGTACGGGGGTGGATTATGGGGTAAAAATCCCGGGGTTACCCAATCCACCGCAGGAACCAAAACAGCCCAGTCCTCCGCAACCGAAAACTGCCGGTAAGGTGGTGCAACAAGCCGGAGAAGTTTATGATGAGGTTGCCCTGATTCGCCGGATCCGGGAGGTCTGCACCGACGTTTACAAGAAGGCGGATGCTCCGACCCCCTCGATCCATACGGTCGGGTACATGTCGAAGCCGAATGAGACAAGGTTTCTCCAAGCCCTTGCTGCGAAAAATAACGGTACTTTCAAGGCAATCTCCGCCCCCATCAAGTAGCCGAAAAGGGGAGATTTAGGTTTCGGAGGGGACGCCGATTTCCATTCCGAGATTGCGGGCGAGGCGGATGGCGTCGGCGGGAAGCGGAGGACGGTGACCCTTGATTTCATTCAGATCGGTCAAGTGCATCCGATTACGTAGAAGGCCGACCATGGAACCGTGCTCCCCCTGATTCAGGGCGAGGACAGCGAACTCTCCCATACGGGTCGCCAGAAAGCGGTCGGAAAAGGTGGGGGGCGAACCTCGTTGAAGATGTCCAAGAACGGTCAGTCTTATTTCTTGTTGTAGTTTGTCTCCCCCCGCTTTTTTTAAGCGATCCATAAACTCCTGGCCTGAGCACGCCCCTTCGGCGACCACCACGACGCTGTTGTTGTGGCGTCGGAGACGACGGCGGGTGAGATTTTCAATGATCTGATCCATATCGTATCGGAATTCGGGGATGACAGCGATTTGCGATCCTGAGGCGATGGCGCTCATCAATGCGAGGTAGCCGTGATTTCGTCCCATAACTTCCACAATGAAGCAGCGATTATGAGAGGCGGCAGTGGCCTTGATCATGTCGATGAGATGGACGATGGTGTTCAGGCAGGAATCGACCCCGATCGACATTTCGGTTGCTGACAGATCGTTATCGATGGAGCAGGGAAGGCCGAGCACCCGAAATCCAAGTTTGGAAAGAGCGGCGGCACCGGCAAGCGAACCATCGCCACCCAGTACAAGGAGGGCTTGGATATTCTCCTTTTTCAGGATATCGATGGCTTCGATCTGGTATTTTTCTTCTTTAAACTGGAGGCAACGGCTCGTCGAAAGAATAGTGCCGGCATCTCGGATACGACCACTGACCTCCATGACTCCAAGAGGCATGAATTCGCGGTCAAAAATGCCCTGATATCCGTTTTGGATGCCAACCACTTCAATGCCCAGATTGACACCGGTCCGGACGATGGAACGGATGGCCGGGTTCATGCCCGGAGAGTCGCCTCCGGAGGTGATCACTCCGATTCGCTTTAACATAAGAGCCTTATGGTGGGCTTCTTCCGGGTTAAAGGCGAGATTGGAATCGGGGTTTTCCATGGTAGTGAAAAGGGGTTATAGTTCGAACTTATGACTTCCGGTCTGAAAACAGAAGAGGCACCGAAGCTCACGAACCTGAGGGTTCGGGAGGTTCGTCCGTTGATTTCCCCTGCCAAGCTGCGGGAAGAAATTTCCGTTGGGGCAACGGCAGAAAAAACCGTGCGCGAGTCACGGGCGGAAGTGGAAGAAGTACTTATGGGAAAAGATGCCCGACCCCTGATCATCCTGGGCCCTTGTTCGATTCACGATCGGAAAGCAGCGCTGGAGTATGCAGAGCGTATTTTGCGGATGAGGAAAGAACTAGGGGACAGGCTTTTATTAGTCATGAGGGTTTATTTTGAGAAGCCCCGTACAACCGTGGGATGGAAAGGGCTGATCAACGATCCGTATCTTGACGGAAGCCTTGATTTGGAGGCGGGCTTAAAGGCCGGACGCAGGCTATTGGCGGAAATCAACGAGATGGGGGTTCCGGCGGGGACAGAATTTCTGGATCCCATCGTGCCGCAGTATCTGGCTGATCTCGTGACCTGGGCGGCGATCGGAGCTCGGACGACTGAGAGTCAGACCCATCGTGAGATGGCGAGCGGTCTTTCGATGCCCGTCGGGTTCAAAAACGGAACCGACGGAAGCCTGCAGGTTGCCGTGGATGCGATGCTTTCCGCCCAAGCCGCGCATGCTTTTGTCGGAATCGATGCCCAAGGGGCAACCAGTGTGATTCGAACCATGGGGAATCGTTCCACCCATCTGGTGCTTCGGGGAGGCCGGGATCGGACGAACTTTGATCCGGCGAGCCTGACCTCCGCCAGGGAATCCCTTAAAAAATACGGCCTGCCTGAGCGTTTGATGGTGGACTGTAGTCATGCGAATTCAGGAAAAGAGCCGACCAAGCAGGAAACGGCCTGGAAGAGCGTGATCGAACAAAAAAAATCGGGCACGCCGGGGATTTTGGGTCTGATGTTGGAAAGTCACCTGCAGGAGGGTCGGCAGGATATTCCCC
>Ga0214921_10005381_pt1 | contig 18131 bp, 12 predicted proteins | sample LL1505_MetaG_FD_177992 | JGI IMG/M metagenome (GOLD analysis project Ga0214921, IMG submission 177992) | Freshwater microbial communities from Lake Lanier, Atlanta, Georgia, United States - LL-1505 | ecosystem: Environmental > Aquatic > Freshwater > Lake | place: USA: Georgia | collected... | reverse complement strand
CAGGTTTACCGGATGGAAGCCATCAACATCCTTTTCAGGTTTGATTGCCAGGGTAATAAGGTGCTCATTGATATGTTTTGGCAGAGGCAATTGAACAATAAATCCATCAATTTCAGGGTTATTATTTAAATTTTCTACCACTTGGAGAAGTTCTTCCTCAGAAATAGTTTCAGGTTCTTTAATCAAAGTAGAAAAGAACCCAACCTCATCGCAAGATTTAACTTTATTTCGGACATAGGCCATGCTGGCTGGGTTCTCACCCACAAGAATGGCTGCGAGATGAGGAATTTTTTTTCCTTCAGATTTACGGAAAGCCACCTTTTCCTTTATTTCAGATTTAATCTCAGCAGCTAATTTTTTTCCATCCAATAAGGTCATCTGATAAATGTTAATTTCAATTAAAATGATGAGTAAAATAAATAAATACCATTTGGCAAATGTAGTTTTTTCTACATTTGTTTAACGAATTAATATTTTAGATAGTTGTGAACCTAAAAAAAACAATTTCTTTTTCCCAGCTGAATAAGCTCCGTGCTAACATATTTGGGCTTATTACCATTAATATCCTCATTTTTCAAGTAAACTCATTTTCACAACTTACTGAAATAAAACAGACTGAAATATGTCTTTGGAAATTACCCACTTTAAAAGATACCTTTTTATGTCCAGGTCAATCATTACAAATACATCTCGATTCGATTGCTGGTAGCAATAAAAAGGATACTATCCCATTTTTTCTTTTGGAACCTCTGGACGGAAATGTACATAAGCCATTCAATCCTCTGAAAATTAATCTCACTGTAAAAGATTTACCAAAAGAAAAGATAGATTTCAAAGATTACAAATTAGACCGTATTTGTTTAGACATTTATACTCCCAAGGCGAGTGACCTTGAGGTATGGTTAATCCCACCGAGTGGAAATATTAACCATGTTGTAGAGTTGATTAGCCCTGGAAATGCCAGCAATAATCCCGATTTCCTTCAAACATGTTTTACTCCAGCTGCTTTAAATGCCATTTCATCAGGTATTTCACCTTACACAGGAGAGTTCTCCGCGGCTGGGAATTGGAGTGTTCTGACGGGTGAGGAATTAAATGGGAACTGGCAGCTTTGGGTAAGTGACCGGCTGGCAGATGCGGTTCCTGGTTTAGTCCAAAGTGTTTCACTTGTTTTTGAAACAAAACCAAATTACCAAATAAAATGGGCAATAAAGGAGGGCATTTCCTGTGATAGCTGCAAGTCACCTGTTTTTAGTCCTTTAAAATCTACTGCTTATCCATTACAACTGATAAATAATCAAGGGTGTGTATTTAAAGATACGCTTAGCATAGATTATAGAGATAAGGCTTTTGGTCCAGCCTTTACTTGCGAACCTAAAGGTCCTGGTTTAATGGATGTTAGCTGGCAGTTACCCAACATGTTATTAAAGGAAAATTATACAGGAAATATCTTACAAAAAGGAAAAGCACCCATTATTTTTGCGGCATCTGGAAATAAAAAATATTTTTTAGACGGACTTTCTCCGAAAGATTCAGTAGCCGTTACTTTTAAATTACCTAAAATAGATGGGGTAATGTGTCAAGAAATTGACACTACTTTCCATTGTGTTTTTCCGCCTTGCGATTTAATTCTAATAGAAAAGCAAAACAGTCCGATTTCCTGTTTTGGCTCAGAAGATGGAATCCTTGAATTTTCAATTTCAAAAGGATTCCCGCCAGTTTTCCTTACTAAAGACGGTCAGAAATCCCCTTTAAAAATAGATCGCTTAAAAGCTGGTAAACATTCATTTATTGCAACTGATCTTTTAGGCTGTAAATCTTACTTTACCTCTAAAATAGACGAACCCCTGCCAATTACTGCTAATATATCCTTAGTAAACCCAGTGCTTTGTTTTGACAAACCTGGTGCCCGTTTAAAGGCAAATCCAGTGGGCGGAAATGGAGGGTACACTTTTCGTTGGCAGCCAGATGGAGGAACAAATGAAACCACCAGTTTAATCAAACAAGGCAACTATACTCTGGTTATTACAGATTCAAAAAGTTGTGTAAGCAGAGATTCCTTTTTTCTGGATTCCCCATTGCCTATTTCAGCTTCAGTGATTACTACACCAACCATTTGTTCTGGGTCTGCAACAGGAAGTATAAAGGTTTCAGTCACAGGGGGTATTGCTCCCTATCAATACCTCTGGAATAATGGTGATAAAAATGCTGAAATCAAAAACTTGCCTGCAGGCTTATACAAATTGACCGTAACAGATAAAAATAATTGTGATTTTACATTAACAACCACCATTGCTCAAGGTGCAAGTGTTTTAAAAATAGATTCTACTAACATCACCCCCGTTTCTTGTTATGGAAACAAGGATGGTTATGCAAAGATATTTGTCAGTGGCGGCACAAAACCCTACCAAATCAAATGGAACGATCCTCTTGCACAAGTTGGTAACCTGGCAAACAGATTAGCGACGGGTTCCTATTTTGTAAATGTAATAGATGCAAAGGGTTGTACCCTTCAAGACCAGGTATTAATAACAAGTCCTCCTTTGTTGCAGATGAATATCCAGTCCAGAGATTTAACCTGCTTGAATAGAAATGATGGAGAAATGGAAGTTTTTCCAAGTGGGGGTACCTTACCTTATCAATATTTATGGTCAGATGGGCAAACAAATAAAAGAAGAATGAATCTTCCAACGGGTATTTATACGATAACATTAACAGATGCAAATAATTGCAAGGTGAAGGACTCTGTTTTAATTAAAAATCCATTAAATCCGCTTAAAATAAGTGCTGTTCAGACCTATAAGGGTTGTTTTGGTAAACAGGAAAACACAATACAGACAACCGTAACTGGCGGAAGTCCTGGTTATTTTGTTCGATGGAGCAATGGTTTTACAGGTCTTTTATCTTCAAGTTTAGATACCGTCAATTACGTGATAACAGTAAATGATGCACAGGGTTGTTTTGATTCAACAAAAATTAAACCTATTGATTTACCAAATATTATTCCGGAAATAGAAGTAAAAGCACCTACCTGTTTTAATGATCAAAATGGTGAGGTTTCACTTTTAAAAATTAATGGCAGAGAAGGTGTGGATTTTAACCTTTTCAGGTATCAATGGAGTAGTGGTCAAAGAACACCTGTTGTGAAAGGATTATTGGGCGCTGAAAATTATGCACTAACGGTTACAGATGCAAAAGGTTGTACGGGAGTTGCCAGTGCTTACATGCGAAATCCTATGCCTGTAAGTTTGACCCTCGAGGGTATTGATCCAACTTGCCATGAAGGAAAAGATGGGAAAATATGGCTTAAATCTTATCAAAGTGAAGCCAATATTAATGTTTATTCCTGGAGTGTAGCCAATCAGAATGCTGGCAGAGATACTATTTTTAACCTTCAAACAGGAAATTATCAACTTACTGTTACTAATGCAAATGGATGCAAAGGAGACGCTACCTTCCTTTTAAAGGAACCCCCACCCATAATTATTAGTCAATTCAAAAAAGGGAATTCCTGTTACGGCTATAAAGAAGGGGAAGCAGAAATCATGGTAAAAGGTGGAAATCCTGACTATAAAATACGTTGGTCTGATGGAAATACCTCTTTCAAAAGAATGAATCTGCAGGGAGGAATCTATCCCATTTCTATAACTGACGGCAGCAATTGCTTGAAAATAGATCAAGTTGAAATTTTTCAACCTGAAAAAACGATATTAGATTTTCATTTAGATAGTATCAGTTGCTATAAAGAAAAGGATGGCATTTTGAGCTTTGTTGTCTTTGGAGGAAGAGGCCCCTTTGTTTATAGTTTTGACAAAATAAGCTGGCAAACGGGAAATAGAATCAGTAATTTATCGGCGGGTTCCTATACTTTATTTTTAAAAGATGCAAATAATTGCCAGTCAGATACTTCTTTTAACATTCCAGAACCACCCTTTTTCAGTATTGATATTGGTAATGAAGTGATTAAAACCACGGTAAAACAAAAAATTCCTCTTAATCCATTACTTTTTAATGGTCAGGAACCCATAAAATTCCAATGGGTTGTTTCTGATAGTAGTGTCCTTTCTTGTTTAAATTGTAGAAATCCTATTTTAAATGCATCAAGATCTATGGATTTAAACCTTATAGCCATAGACCGAAAAGGCTGTATAGCCAAAGATGGTTTAAAAATACTGGTAATTCAAAATAGAAGCGTTCTAATTCCAACAGCATTTAGCCCAAATAATGATAATCAAAATGATTTATTGTTAATTCATGGAGCTGAAGGCATTAAAATATTACAATTTAAAATATATGACCGGCTAGGCAATGTAGTTTATCAGGATACTGATTTTTTCACCAATGAAAGTAATCGGGGCTGGAATGGTACCTTTAAGCAAAGTGATGCGCCGGTTGGAAACTATGAATGGTTTTGTACGGTTGAATATCCTGATGGATATAAAGATTATTTAAGAGGACAAACCCAATTGATAAGATAAAAAAACGATATAATGCTTAAAACAGGATGGATAAGCCTGATCTTATTAAGAATATCCTTGTCAATATGCTTTGGTCAGGATCCTGTTTTTTCACAGATTACCTCTCATCCACTTTTAATTAATCCAGCATTTGCAGGTCTTTTTAAGGGTGAAATCAGAGCAGGTATTCAATTTAAAAATAATACAGATATACCTGATAATAAATATGTTAATCAACTTTCTGCCTTTGGCATTGACACCAGATATAAATCAGGTAATAAAGATTTTTGGACCTTACAAGGTATCATTACAGCATATAAAATTGGCGATCCATTGTTTGTAAATCAGAAAATAAGTATTGGAGGTGGTTATATGAAACTACTAAAAGAGGGTCGATATGGGAATGGAACTCAATTTTTAAGTCTTGCTTTTCAGCTTGGTGCGGAACAAACCAGCCTTGGAAATAATTCCTGGTATTCTAATCAGTATGACCCTATAACAGGGACCATTAATTTATCTTTACCCAATGGTGAACCCAATAATGGGCAATATTCCTCTTCCTTTATTCCAGACTTTAGCGCTGGCATTGTTTGGTCAGATAGCTGGTCAAATGAAAATGGTGTTTATGCTGGTTTGAGCATTTTTCATTTAAATAATCCAAAAAATGGATTTATACCCAATTCCAATAGCAGAATACATCGTAAAATGAATTTTATAACAGGTGGTGAATTCTTAATCTTTGAAAATATAAAATTTTTGCCTGCCATTTTTTATCTAAGACAAGGAACACATCAAAGGATTAGCCTTGGTACACCTGTAAGATTTAACCCCAGAGACTGGAAAGATAATGCGCTTCGTGGCGGAATATGGTTTCAAGGAAGCCAATCCGAAAATGGAAAATGGTATTTAGGTGAACTAACATTTCAAACTATTTTCGAATTTAAAACAATGCAAATAGGATTAGCCTATGGAGTAGGTCAAAAACCAATAAATAGTGGTAATTTTTCAAGAAATTCTTTTGAAATAAATGTAACATATACAAAACCAGCAAATTATAAAAATAAAATAGCTTGTCCTCGTTTATAAAAAATGTAAAAAGATTAAGAAGGAGTTCCTTTGGTTAGGGTTGTTTTGGTACTAATATTTTTACCTCATTTCCCTCCGCGACCTTAAAATCAAGTGGTAATTTAGTATTCGAAAAATTGATAGAAGCAAGAAAAGAATCAGACTCCTTTTTTTCTATGACAGGCACATAAAAATATCCAGAAAATGATATTGGTTTACTTCTGTTAAACAGAAAAACACCAACTATTAAAATCAGGGAAGCAGCAACACTGCTATAACTTATTCTGATTAAGCGTTGTCTAAGTTTTTTTTGTTGAATACGAAACCAGACAAATTCTGATGGAACCTGTTCCATTTTGTTCAGATCTTCCGAAATTTTTTTCCAGGTAGTAAAATTATTCTTCATAATATGATAAATTATTCCTCTTCTTCACTTTCAGGTAAGTAATTATCCTTTTCATTGAGTCCGAGCAGTTTCCTGATACATCTTTTAGCATGAATTAACTGAGATTTAGATGTATTTACACTTATTCCTAAAAGTTCAGCTATTTCCTTGTGTTTAAACCCTTCTACAACATATAAATTAAATATTATTTTATAACCGTTTGGCAAAGAGTCAATTATTCGTTTAATATTCTCTAATTCATATTCTTGTAGTGGCTGATAAATCATTTTTGTTTGGTCAATTACCTCCATTTCCAGTGTAATCATTTTGTTTTTTCTCAAAAACATCAAACAATCATTGACCACTAATTTTCTCATCCAACCTTCAAAACTTCCTTCTTTTTTATAAGTTTGAACCTTTAAAAATATTTTATAAAAAGATTCTACCAATACATCTTCTGCATCGTCCTTTCGAGGTATATACCTTAGAATGAGTGCAAAAAATTTAGGTGCATATCTTTTATATAAAATTTCCTGTGCATTTTGATCTTGTTTTATACAAAGCTCAATTAATTTTGAATCCTCCATAAAAGTTCTAAAGCCTTATATAATAGACCTAAAAAGGATAAATTTACCCTTAAGATGCAAAATTGCATTCCAAGGGTGTAAGGTTATGAAAGAAATATCGCAATTTTGCGTGAAATTTTAATATGTTTCAATGCTTAATCCAGAAAATAACACAAAATCATTGCCAGAATGGTTTGAACCTGAGATTTGGTGCGCCAAATTTGGTACTCCTCTATATGTTTACGACGCCATCGAAATGGAAAAACAAATTGCTGACTTTAGGGCTGCATTTTCTGTTGATGATTTGCATATTCACTATGCTTGTAAGGCACTGACTAATATCAATATCCTGCGTTTAATGAAAAAATGGGGTACTGGCTTAGATACGGTCTCCATGGAAGAAATAAAAATTGGTTTACTTGCTGGATTTAAACCCAGTGAAATCATGTTTACTCCTAATATGGTTGGCTTTGAAGAAATTGCAGAGGCAGTAGAATTGGGTGTACACATTAATATTGATAATTTACCTTTTTTATTGCGATTTGGTCAGGTTTTTCCTGAAACGCAAGTTTGCATAAGATTGAATCCACATATTCTTGATGGAGGTAACCTAAATATTTCGGTGGGTCATACACATTCTAAATTTGGAATTTCCTTTGAACAATTGCCAGAGATTAAAACCATTTTAAAAAATACAGGACTAAAGGTTGAAGGATTACATATACATGTGGGATCAGATGTGAAGGATGCAGCATCCTTTGTAAAAATGGCTGATTTGTTATTTGAAGCTGCCTTTGATTTTCCCGACTTAACTTTTTTGGACTTAGGAGGAGGATTCAAAATTAGATATAAACCAGAGGATAAAAAGGCTGATTTATCGGAGTTAGGTCAATTATTGAGTGCTTCCTTTAATCACTTTTGCGAAAAATATGGTCGGAAATTATCTCTGATTTTTGAGCCTGGAAAATATTTAGTAAGTGAAGCTGGTTACTTTTTTGTACAAGTAAATGTGATTAAAAAAACGCCTTTTGTTTTATTTGCTGGCGTTGATTCTGGATTCAATCATTTAATAAGACCTATGTTTTATGATGCCTATCATCATATTACAAATTGTTCTAATCCTGATGGAATTAGATTAACCTATGACATTGTGGGTAATATTTGTGAAACCGATACATTTGCAAAAAACAGAGATTTGCCTGAGATCAAAGAAGGGGATATCTTATGCTTTCATAATGCAGGAGCTTATGGTTATACCATGGCATCTAACTATAATTCCAGGCCCAGACCATCAGAAGCATTGTTTGTAGATGGAGGCCTTCATTTAATACGAAAAAGAGAAACGCTCGAAGAAATTTTACAAACACAAATTGAATTATCCTTTCTAAAATAGGATTTATTTAAATCCCGAAAAATATATTATATGTCTTTGTCAGCACGCTATCAGCCACAGGAAACAGAATCTAAATGGTATGATTATTGGCTTAAAAAAAATTATTTTCACTCTGAACCTGATGAACGTGAGCCTTTTACGATTGTAATTCCACCTCCAAATGTTACCGGAGTATTGCACATGGGTCACATGCTCAATAACACCATACAGGATATTCTGATCAGGAAAGCCCGGTTATCAGGAAAAAATGCATGTTGGGTTCCAGGAACAGATCATGCAAGTATTGCAACGGAAGCTAAAGTTGTCAGATTATTAAGGGAAAAGGGTATTAAAAAGGGTGATATTGGCAGAGAGGCTTTTTTGGAACATGCTTTTGAATGGAAAGAAAAATACGGTGGAATCATATTGGACCAATTAAAAAGACTAGGAGCTTCCTGTGACTGGGAAAGAACCAGATTTACCATGGAACCCTCTCTTTCGGATGCTGTTTTACATGTGTTTGTAAATCTTTATGAAAAAGGAAGGATTTACAGAGGGTTAAGAATGACTAATTGGGACCCAGAAGCACTTACTGTTTTATCAAATGAGGAGGTTATATATAAAGAAGAAAATGCAAGACTATTTCATTTAAAATATCGACGTGTTGACAATCCAGAGCTTTTTATTACTATTGCTACCCAGAGACCTGAAACAATTATGGCAGACACTGCCATTGCCGTGCATCCTGACGATGAAAGATATCAGTCATTCATTGGAAAAAAGGTTTTAATCCCTCTCATAAATAGAGAAATACCCGTTATTGCTGATAATTATGTTGACATTGCCTTCGGGACAGGAGCCTTAAAAATTACTCCTGCTCACGATCAAAATGACTACGAAATTGGCAAAAAACATCAGCTACCAGTCATTGATATTTTAACGCCAAATGGAAAAATCAATGAAAAAGCAGGAATATTAATAGGGCAAGATCGTTTTGAGGCTCGTCGAAATATAAAAAAGTTATTGGAAGAAGCCGGAGCTTTGGAAAAAACTGAAGATTACAGAACAAGTATTGGTCATAGCGAAAGAACTGATGCTGTCGTTGAACCCAGATTAAGTTTGCAATGGTTCGTCGATATGATGCCTTTTGCAAAAACAGCTTTAGAAGCTGTTAAAAGCGGTGAGGTAACGTTTTATCCAGAATCGATGTTCAATATGTACCAAAGCTGGCTTCAAGAAGATGCTATAAAAGATTGGTGTATAAGCCGTCAACTTTGGTGGGGACAAAGAATACCTGCCTGGTTTTTAAAGTCTGAGGAAGAAGGAGAAAACCAACAGGTGTTTGTGGCAGTATCGGCTGAAGGGGCCCTAAAACAAGCTATTGAAAAAACAGGAATTTCTACCCTTACCATTGACGATTTAAAACAAGATGAAGATGTTGTCGATACCTGGTTTTCATCGTGGTTATGGCCTCTCTCTGTTTTTGACGGATTTAAAGACAATAAAGAAATTGCCTATTATTACCCAACACAGGTTTTAGTAACGGGCTGGGATATTATGTTTTTCTGGGTTGCCAGAATGATTATGTCTGGATATGAGTTTTCTCCTGAATTATTAGATAAGGCTACAATAAAGGAGAAAGGAGCGATGCCTTTTAAAGCTGTTTATTATACAGGAATGGTTAGGGATAATAAAAGGAGAAAAATGTCCAAATCGTTGGGTAATTCACCAGACGCCCTTGCCCTTATTGATAATTATGGGGCCGACGGTGTTCGTTTTGGCGTTTTGTCCAGTGCAGCGGCTGGAAATGATATTATTTTTGATGCACCCTTTGACCCAAAAACCCAGGAGGTCTTAAATGAAAGCAAACTTTGCGAGCAAGGTCGTAATTTTTGTAATAAACTATGGAATGCCTTAAGACTATTACAAGGTTGGGAAACAAAAGAGATTCCTGATAATAAAGGAGATCAGGAAATAGCTGAACTTGCCAATGAATGGATGGAAGCAAGGATTAATCAGACATTAGTTCTTCTTCAGGATCAATTCAATTCTTTCAGACTCAGTGAAGCCCTTATAACGGTCTATAAATTGATTTGGGATGATTTTTGTTCCTGGTATCTCGAACTAATTAAACCTCCTTATGGTGAGGCCATTCATAAAACAGTACTCCATCAGGCGATAGCACATTTTGAAAAATTAATGACTATTCTTCATCCTTTTATGCCTTTCATAACCGAAGAAATATGGCAGCAATTAAAATCAAGAGCTGAGGGTGATGATTGTATTATAAGTAAATGGCCAACATTGGCTGATTTTGATAAATCACTCATTTCAGATATTGAATTACTGCAATCAGTAACCACCTCAATGAGGGAAATCAGAAATAATAACCAAATAAAAATGAAGGAAGAACTATCACTTTTCCTTCAAAAATCGACCTTAACCAGCCAATGGCTTCATAGGAAGGGACTAAAAGAGGCACTTTGCAAGACCAGCATATTAAAAGAAGTTTCATTTACTGAAAATGAGATACCCAATTCGGTAACATTTTTAGGAGGTAAGGATAAATTTTATCTTGTCATCAATACAGTAATTAATGTTGCTGAGGAGAAAATCAGACTTCAGAAGGAAATTGAATATTTTCAGAAATTTATTTCCTCTGTAGAAATGAAATTATCAAATGAAAAATTTGCCAACAGTGCGCCAGCAGATATTGTAAATAAAGAGAGGCAAAAATTAGCCGATGGGCAAATCAAGTTAAAGGGATTATTGGAGGCCTTTAATAAATTAGGATAAATATTTATAATAAATATTTTTTATAACCATGGATAATCCCGGAGCCAGTTTGTATCATGTCTCCGGGATTTTTAATCTTTATTTTATAATCTGGACTTTGCCTGTTATGATACCCTTTTTTGTTTTGCATTGAACCAAATAGGTCCCATCAGAAAGAGGAGCATTTATTTTAAAAGAGGCATTACCAGAAATGTTTATTTTTTCTTCCCATATTTTTTTACCCAATACATCAAAGATTATATAATTTTCAAGGTCAGCAGGATTTACGTTTTTGATATGAACATAGAAATCATTAACAGCTGGATTTGGGAAAATTTCCAACCCTGCTGCTTCACTTTGAATAACTGGAACCGACGTTGATTTCTCTCTGATTCTCATGCGCACTAAAGCAGTAATATCTTTACCAAAACCACCACCATACCATTCTCCATTCTTTATAATTGTAGAAAGCTGGCCATAATTGTAAGTAATTTTACTGTAAGGCATAAACATATCCTTTGCATACTGAACCATCAGTATATAATCTCCATCTGCTTTCAAAGGAACACCTGGATTATTTGTTTCAAGATTTAATAAAGGAGTAGTAATTAATTCAAAATTTTTCTCCGTTTTAAATTCATGGAAACCATATCCAACAACTTTTAAATCTTTATCGTCAAATTTAGCGTCACCATTATCAATATACTGATAAAGGAGCAAACTGACCGATTTACCCTGATGGGCGTTTCCGTTACTTGCTACTGAAAAAGAAGCTTCGTAAGCATCAAAGCCTGCTTTTTTTACATAATAATAATTTCCAGCTTCCCATATATCTCCAGTAACAACCGAAGGCTGTGTTGCACTGGAGAGAATTCCATCATCTTTGGAATATAAATTTCTGGTTACTAAAAAATTTGAAACAAGGCTATTATCGGAGGGAACTTCATCGGTTGAATCTGTGGTAACGGCATATTGTGTTGCATAACTCCCTGTATCCCTTGGAATAAAAATTCTGGGAATAGAAAAAGTATCTACCAGACCGCTTTTCAAATTCAAAAGCGTTGTGTCAGCGTTAAATGACTGTCCATTTGATGAAATAACTTTTACAGAAAATTTAACCTTTGGCTGAGCGAGGGTACCCTTATTACTTATCGTTGCCACAAAAGGTACCTCTTGCACCTGAGACACAGGAACAGCAAAGCTTTCTGGTAAAATAGGAGCTGAAACCACCAAATCACGGGCTGGTTGCGGATTTCCCTCAAATAGCGCCACATCATCCAGGCGCCAGGCATATTCATAATTTCCCTTCCATCGAAAACGTATAAAAACTTTTTCTTTTCCAACCGCCTCAGGTAACTCCAAAGTTACTATTTGCCTTGATGCACTTACATTATTTGATGCAACGTCTGTTAAAACCGTTTTGTAGATATAAGTCGTACCATCAAAACTAATACCGACCTGAGCAACTGATTGGCTTGGCGGAGAATAAAAAGCATATTGATTTTCAAATCGCAAGAAAATATTGTTTTTCCCTACACAATTAACCGGATTAATACTGGTCAAAAATACATCATGAGGAACTTCTCCATTATCTTCAGAATTAAAGATAACAAATCCATTCGCGGCCGTTTTAGAGGTAAAATCTGGCTGACCTTCAAACAAGGATTTTGGATTATCACTCCACTTCCATTTTTCAGGACCGGCATTTGTGCCACCTGACACCCATTTAGCTCCAAAATCAGCTGCTGATGGGAAGGTTTCACTATAAAAAGGAGAGACTGTCTGTCCTTCAATCCAAGTGATATTTAAAAGAAAAACCATGATAAATAAGGGGAAAAATAGGAAGTATGTCTTCATGTAGTTCATAATTTTTGTTTAATTCGAATATGTATTAAGGTAAAATGACCAAAAAGATTTCATCTCAAGAGAAACGACACCTGACCGGGAGCAAACCAGAGCACCAGCAGCGTTAGCTAATTTTCCCATGGTTTCTATATCGTAATTATTTATAAATGACCAAACCAAACAAGCTATTACTGAATCTCCGGCTCCACAAACATCAATAATTTCCTGTTTTATTCCTTTTATCCAAATGCCAGCGTCACGGTTTGCAAGCCAAATACCATTTTCTCCAAGTGTTATAACCACCATTTGGCTATTCAGTTTATTAAAAACGTAATCTGATACTTTTTTCAGATCCGTTAAATTATTCTCAAATATAAATGGAATATGCTTTTGAATTTCTCTTCGATTGGGTTTAAAAATAGCCACCTCTTTATATTCCCAAAAATGATCATTTTTAGGATCAACCGCAACAGGAGTTGATTTTTTCTTTGCTAAATGAATCAATGCTTCAATGATAAAAGAAGTTAAAACCCCTTTGTTGTAGTCTTGCAAGACGATCATTTTAGGATTATATTTTTCCCAAGATTCCTCAATAAGATAAAAAAGATCATTTTCCTCTTCTTTCGTCAAGGGATGAATATCTTCATTGTCCATCCTTAAAAGATGCTGTCCATTGGACATGATTCTTATTTTTTCTGTTGTTTTTCGACCGGAACTTTGAAGAAATCCTTCAGTTGAAAGACCATTATTCATAAGAAAAGTGATAAGGGAATCTGCTGATTCATCTCTTCCTACAACTGAAAATAGTATAGCCCTGATGTTTAAACCATGAAGATTTAAGGCCACATTAGCAGCTCCTCCTGGCAATTCAGAAGTTTCACTTATCTCAAGGACAGGCACAGGGGCTTCAGGAGAAATTCTGTTGACAACACCTTGAATGTATTTGTCCAGCATTACATCTCCAACAACAAAAACTATATTTTCTGTTTCATTTGAATTATCCATGCTCTTTTTTATCCAACACAGTATATAAATAAGGCAAAATATTATTTATTGTACCCATATTCTGGACAATATACGACGAAGCAATCATTCCACATTGATTCCTAAATACTGGATTTTCCAATTTATCTAAAATTAACTTCCAGGCAGCCAAATTTTCAGCACAAAAACCACCTCCTGTCATTTTAAGATGGTGAGCTTCGGGAAAAGCATGATAATTTGGACCGAAAACAACGGGAATCTGATAAACTATGGGTTCCAAAAGATTATGGATGCCCTTTCCAAATCCACCTCCTACATAGACAAGCTGAGCATATCTGTAAGCATATTTTAAAATACCTATTGTATTGAGTACCAAAATTCTACTTTTAATATCAGATGTATTGCTTTCGGAAAACAGTTGTATTCCTTCATTTTTAGGTAATGACTCCTTTAACCTATTAATTTGGTGCAATGAGATATCATGAGGAGCCCAAATTATTTTCCAGCTTTTAAACAGAGGATTTTCTAATAAATGATTTAAAAGAGGAATATCTTCCGTCCATGCGCTGCCAAAAATGAACGTATTTGACTCATGGGTAAAAGAAGCCAAAACAGTATTTTCCCATTGGAATTCTTTATTTTTCCAAACGCTGTCAACCCTTGTATTTCCTGAAAGCATGGCATTTGTTAATCCATAGTTTTTTGCTCGGTCAAAATCTATTTTACTTTGAAGAAAAAGGATTGTAAATAAATCAGTTAATTTTAGATACCAATTTTTATACAGACCGAATTTTAATAAAATACTATTCGAAATAGTACCTGAAATTAGAAAAACAGGGATTTTTTGAAGATTTAATTCCTTAAGATAATGATACCAAAATTCTTGTTTAACAAAAATGGCTATTTGAGGATGAACCGCCTTAATCCATTTCCTGGCTTCATTTTTCCCATCAAGAAGTAAAGGAAATACGTCATCTGCATCAAAAAAAGAGGGAGGTAACTTAAATCCTGAGGGAGAAAAAACAGTCAATACAATTTTATAATCAGGAAAACGTCCCTTTAATTCCTGCAATAAGGGCTTTCCTTGTTCATATTCCCCTAATGAAGCACAATGCATCCAAATACATTTTGAAGAAATATATTTATTTTCAAGAGAACCAATAGCATTAGAAATAATTTTTTGACCTTCCAGCCAGTCTCTTCCTTTGGCGGAAAAACCCAAAAAGAAAGGAGCCGTCGCTTTAAATAAAAGAAGAAGGAAATGATAAAAGATAAGCATGGAATAATTAATATCTGAGGGAGGAAGGATCCTTAAATACTTTTTTAAAATGATACCCCAGGTGAATACCAGGTAGCAACACCCAAAATGAAGACTTATCGGGTAATCCTGTATTAAAATTAACCGGTCTTCTGTTAATTGTATGAGCAGCAAATAAATCCAGGCCAACCACAAAACGAGTTAAAGCAGGATTAGCCGTTGGATTATAAGACATATTGAATTGTATACCTGGTCCGTTAGATAAGCGATCATAACCTTTTTTATATTCCCCGTTTATCTGGGGTACCAGTCGAGCCGGATCTTCCTGGATTCTTATTTTATGCTGAAAAAAACCACCATAGACATCCATTATCATTCGATTCAAAAAATTTGATTTTTCCTTAAAGCGCCATCCTTTTCCTGCACCTATAAACCAGGATCGTTGCCTGAGCTGAATAGCAGCCGGATTTTTATCGTTACCGATAAGATATCCCTCAGGCGTTAAAAGATTAGAAAAAATATCTTCTTTTACTAAAGTCCCAAATTGAAAGAAACCAGTCACACTCCAAACATTCAACGTATTTTCTGGCTGGTAAGAAACCACCGCGGTTGGTCTTAATGAAGGACCAAAACGGCTTTTATAATTTAACTCAGGTAATTGAGTCCCATAATGCAAGGATAAAAAAAAGGAGGCATCTTCATTTTGAGAAAAAAGATATTCATGAAAAATTAATAAAGAAAAAAGCACTAATAATCTCATGATTAAAAATTGAAAAGGAAGTTTTAATAAAAAGAACGCTTATCTTGTGACAAAATTAAATATAAAAACCATTGAAAAGAATACTAATTGCAGGAGCTGCGGGTTTCCTGGGTTCTCATCTATGTGACCGGTTCATCAAAGAAGGCTATGAAGTCATTGCAGTAGATAATTTACTGACAGGAAACTTAACCAATATAGAACACTTATTTCCATTAAAAGAATTTACTTTTTATTATCACGATATCACAAAGTTTGTACATATCCCAGGTGAGCTGGATTATATATTGCATTTTGCTTCTCCTGCCAGTCCCATTGACTATTTAAAAATGCCTATTCAAACTTTAAAGGTGGGTGCTTTGGGAACGCATAATTTACTTGGCCTTGCCCGTGAAAAAAAAGCCCGGATTTTGGTTGCTTCGACCTCTGAAGTTTATGGCGATCCTTTAGTTCACCCACAATCTGAAGATTATTGGGGAAATGTCAATCCTGTAGGTCCCAGAGGCGTTTATGACGAGGCAAAACGTTTTTTAGAAGCTATTACTATGGCTTATCATAATTTTCATCAGGTAGAGACCAGGATTATCAGGATATTTAATACTTATGGACCGAGGATGCGCGTAGAGGATGGAAGGGCACTTCCCGCTTTTTTCTCGCAAGCAATAAAAGGAAAAGGCTTACCTGTTTTTGGAGATGGATCTCAAACAAGATCTTTCTGTTATGTAGATGATCTAGTCGAAGGAATATATCGTTTATTGTTAAGTGATTATGCCCTTCCTGTAAATATTGGAAATCCAGACGAAGTCAGTATATTGGCATTTGCTCATGAAATACTTGCTTTAGTAAACAATCCTGACGCATTTATCGATTATCAACCCCTTCCACAGGACGATCCAAAGGTAAGACAACCCAATATAACGCTAGCAAAAAAAATATTAAACTGGGAACCAAAAATGAATAGAAAAGAAGGTTTAAAAGCTACATATGAATATTTTAAAGAAGTTGTAAATCCAAAATAATGAATTTTTCAAAAGTTGTTTTAATTACAGGTGGTGCGGGATTTATTGGTACGCATTTAGTTAAACACTGGATTAATAAATACCCTAATCATTTAATAATAAATTTAGATTTATTGACCTATGCCGGAAACCTTGAAAATTTAAAAGAGATTGAAACAAAGGTTAACTATCGATTTGCCAAAGGCGATATTCGGGATAGCTCATTTTTAGGGGAATTATTTTCCACTTACGCCATTGACGCTGTGATACATCTTGCAGCTGAATCACATGTGGACAGATCTATAACAGATCCACAATCTTTTTTGGAAACAAATATACTTGGAACCTTTCAGCTGTTAAATGCTTGTAAAGAAGCATGGAAGGAAGATAAAAAAGGTAAGTTATTTTATCATGTTTCAACTGATGAAGTCTTTGGATCATTGGGCGAAACAGGTTATTTTACTGAAGAAACGGCTTACGATCCGCGTTCGCCTTATTCCGCTTCAAAAGCAGCCTCAGATCATTTGGTAAGGGCTTATTTCCATACTTATCAGTTACCAGTTGTATTGTCAAATTGTTCAAATAATTATGGACCTTATCAATTTCCTGAAAAGCTAATTCCTCTGGTAATTAGGAATATTATCGATATGAAAAAACTGCCCGTTTATGGAGACGGAAAAAACACACGTGATTGGTTATGGGTTGGTGACCATGTCTCCGCGATAGATTTAATTTTTCATGAAGGAGAAATAGGTGAAACCTATGCCATTGGCGGTCATAATGAATGGCAAAATATCTCCTTGGTTCAGTTTCTATGTGATACTCTCGATAAAAAACTGGGAAGATCAGAAGGCACCTCCGCTCAATTAATTACTTATGTTACAGACCGAAAAGGTCATGATCGAAGATACGCCATTGATGCTACAAAATTAAAACAAAAATTGGGATGGGAGCCTAAAGTACAGCCTGAAGAAGGTATGGCAAAAACAGTTGAATGGTATTTGGATAATAAAAAATGGCTGGATTCTGTCACTTCAGGAAGTTACCAGGAATATTATAATAAACAGTATAACCATTAATTCAGGAACTTACATATAGCTTATTTGCCATATTTAGTGCCTCCTTTAATTTTTTCGGGTTTATAAAGTGCTGGTGTGTTATAGCTTCCACAAATTGAATCATGTTCTCCATCGGCATATTTCCCACAAGGTCATCTTTTGCCATAGGGCAACCTCCAAATCCGAGTAAAGCCCCATCAAATTTTCTGCAACCTGCAGTATATGCTGCATTCATTTTTGCGTACCATTCATCAGGTTTAGTATGTAAATGAACACCCACATCAAGAAAAGGAAATTGTTTTAAAGTAAATTCGAAAACTTCAGTTATTTTCTCTGGAGAAGCTACTCCAATGGTGTCTGAAAGTTGAACAGATTGAATACCAAGGGGTAACATTCTTTGTAACCAAAAGTCTATAATATCAATACTCCAAGGATCATTATAAGGATTTCCAAAACCCATTGAAAGATATAATACTAATTTTTTTCCAGAATCTTCACATAGATTTTGAATTTCTGCGACACGCTCAAATGCTTCATTTAAGGTAGCGTGAGTATTCCTGATCTGAAAAGTTTCCGATAAAGAAAACGGGAATCCGATCAGATCAATTTTT
>Ga0214921_10005380_pt1 | contig 18134 bp, 16 predicted proteins | sample LL1505_MetaG_FD_177992 | JGI IMG/M metagenome (GOLD analysis project Ga0214921, IMG submission 177992) | Freshwater microbial communities from Lake Lanier, Atlanta, Georgia, United States - LL-1505 | ecosystem: Environmental > Aquatic > Freshwater > Lake | place: USA: Georgia | collected... | reverse complement strand
GGCTCTCAAAAAGGTTGCCTCACTGAGGCCCCAAGTGCCGTCTGAAGGACGGGCTGAAATCGAGCGTCAGGCCAGGGCCTTTAAGGCGGGGTCCTGATAACCGCCAAGCGGGCGGTTACACGTTGATCTTCAATCCCTTTTTGGCCTAGACTCCGGTACGACTTGACCGTGAAGCGTGAGCGAGGCCCGGCCCTTTGGATGTTTACCTGCCCATAGCCGAGGTGTCGGTCAATGCGCCGCTATTGATCGGGCTGGGCATGGTCGTGGGTTTCATTTCCGGGCTGTTTGGCATTGGCGGCGGGTTTTTGATGGCCCCCGTCTTGGTCTTTATGGGCATCCCCCCTGCCGTTGCTGTGGCCAGCCAAGCCAATCACGTGGTGGCCTCTTCGGCCTCGAGCGTCTTTGCCTATGGCCGAAAGCGCGCCGTGGACTTTCGGATGGGCGCGGTCTTGGCTGTTGGCGGTGCGGTGGGATCTCTTATTGGCGTTGAGATTTTCCGGATGCTGCGCCTGATGGGCCAGGGCGATCTGGTCGTGTCCCTGTCCTATCTGATCTTTCTGGGCGTGATCGGCGGCCTGATGCTGGTTGAATCTCTGGGCTCCCTGCTGCGCCGCCGCCGAGGCGAGCCGCCTGAGGCCGTAAAGGATCGTCGGCCTGCTTGGCTCTATGGCCTGCCCCTAAAGATGAAGTTTCCGCGCTCGCGGCTCTATATCAGTGTCATTCCTCCGGTCTTGATCGGGGTCTTTGTTGGCATCCTGTCCGCCGTCATGGGCGTGGGTGGCGGCTTCGTGCTTGTTCCAGCGATGGTCTACCTCCTGCGCATGCCAGCAGGGGTCGTGGTGGGGACCAGCCTTTTCCAGATCATCATCACCACCTCTTTGGTCACCGTCCTTCAGGCTGGACGCAATCAGACGGTGGATCTGATGTTGGCGACCTTGCTGCTGTTTGGCGGCGTGATTGGCGCGCAACTGGGGGCGAGGGCGTCTGCCCGATTCCGCGCTGAGGAACTGCGGGTCGTCCTGGCGATCATCGTCTTGCTGGTCGGCTTGCAGATGGGACTGGGCGTGTTCGTCACCCCGGCTGACCCCTTCGTGCTCGCCCCGGGAGCGGGCGGCTGATGGCGTTCGACCTTCCCCCACAGCCGGTCGCGACGGCCAGCGTTTCGGCCGCCTTGACCACAACCAAGGTCGAGGTCACCTCTGACTATCATGGCCAGAAGATTGTGCTCTATGGCGCGGTGTTCAACAGCACGGATCGGCCTGCCGATGTGGTGGTTGTAGTTCGAGGCCCTGACCAGCCAGTTCGCATTGCCCGTAAGGTTCAGGTTGCGGGCCTTTGGCTCAATAGCCGCCCGGTCGTGTTTCAAGGTGCGCCGGGCTTCTATACGGTGGCCAGCAGTCGGCCCCTGAACGAGATTGCCGACTTTGGCACCCTGCGCCGTCTGGCGATCGGGGTTGACCATCTGGCCATCAACACGCCGGCCGATGGTGCCGTGGAAACCCGTTTTGGGGTCAAGGATCTGGTGGTCAGCCGCCTGGGCAGTGACTATCTGGACTATCGCCGCGCCGTGGTGCGGATCAAGCACGCGGCGGGGCTCTATGATCAAGACGAGCGCGGCGTGACCTATGTCGACAAGGGTCTGTTCCGCGCGGAGATCGACCTGCCGACCTCTGCCCCGATTGGCCGCTATCAGGCCGAAATCCATTTGTTCCAAGCAGGCCGCGAGGTTCAGGTTCGCCAGCGTCCCCTAGAGGTCCGCAAGGTTGGCATAGAGCGCACCATCTATCTGTTCGCCTATCAACGTCCTTGGACCTATGGATTTTTGGCAGTTTTGCTCGCCATCGGCAGCGGCTATGGTGCCTCTGTCATCTTCCGCAGGAGTTAAGCCCTCATGCCCGCTCGAGAAAAACCGGCCATAGCCGCTTGGGTCTTAGGCCTTGGCGGCACCTTGCCCTTCATGGGTACGGCAGTGGGATATTGCGCGGGCCCAGACAATCTGCGCGGTCCGATGGGTTTAGCCATGCTGACCTATGCTGCCGTGATCCTGTCCTTCTTGGGAGGCGCGCGCTGGGGGATGGAGTGCATCCGTCACTATCCGCCGCGCGGTAAGATTCTCACCCTTGCGGTTTTGCCCAGTTTGGCCGCTTGGGGCCTGTTGGTTGGCGCGATCTGGATGCCTCTTTCTTGGCAGTTGGGCGGACTGATTGCGGTCTATCTCGTCCAGTGGCTTTGGGATACGGGATCGGCCGAGACGCCCCACTGGTACGCACCCCTGCGCACGACTTTGACGGCGGTTGCCGGGGTCTCGATGGCCTTTGTTTTTGAGCAATCGATGCGCGGCTAGCGGTCTGCGACCAGTTGGTTCCAGCCGATCAGGTGGACCTGTTCCTTGCCAAGTGCCGCTGCTATGGGCGGCTTGGCAAAGAGCGGGTTGAAGGCGGCGTTGCGCAGATTCAATCCCCCCGCATAGGCCCCAAAGGCGGGCAAGATCAGTCTTTGTCCATCAGTCGCAAAACAGCGCCTCCGGACACTGCGGCCTTTCCCCACCACCTTGGCGCAGGGATGAAGATGCCCGGCCACCTCGCCCGGCTGAGGCGCGAGTAGAGGCTCGTGGCGTAAGATAAGGTGGCCGGTGATGATCTCATCAAGGGTCTGGCCGGGAAGATGGCGGGGGCCGTCTGCATCGTGGTTTCCTACGACCCACAGCAGCTCGAGGCCGCGCGCGATCCGGTCAATCCGATCGATGTCGGCGGCGGCCAATCGCGCCTCCGCTTGGCCATCATGCAGGCTATCACCCAGCAGGATCAGGCGCACCGGCCCTAGGGCGGCGACCTCTGCTTGAAGGCGGCGCAATGTCTCGGCTGTGTCATAGGGCGGCAACATCTGGCCCCGTGCAGCATAGGCCGAACCCTTTTCGAGGTGGAGGTCCGCCACCACTAAGGTTTTATGCTGCTCTAACCAAAGGGCACCCGAAGGGCGCAGGGTCGCCGCCTCGCCATTGACCCTGAGCCTGACCGAGCCGCAGGCCAGTCTCACCGGCACCTTATCATCGGGTGTCACGAGAGGGCCTCGCTGATCAGGTCGAAGGCGGCGTCTTCAAGGATGGCTTCTTGCGCCGCACCGGCAATGGCTTCGCGGCCAATCTCCATCATCACCGGCACGGCAAAGGGCGAGACCTTGGGCAGGTTGACCCGTTCAATCTTGCCGACGATCCGCTCTAAGAAGTCACCCAGCCTGCGAATATCCAACATGCCCACCGCCGCATCAGCGCGGGCACAGCGCAGCAACAGATGGTCGGGCTGATGTTTGCGCAGAACGTCATAGATCAGGTCGCTGGAGAAGGTCACTTGGCGGCCCGATTTCTCGGCCCCCGTAAACCGGCGCTCGATCAGGCCGGAGATCAGGGCGCAGTGACGGAACAGGCGCTTGAGCATGATACTGTCATCCAGCCAGGCTTCGAGATCATCCCCCAGCATGTCCTGCTGGAACAGATCATTCAGGTCCAGACCGTCCATAGGCTTCATGGCCCAGATACAGAGGACATAGTCGTTGCAGACAAAGCCCAAAGGCGCGACGCCCAGCCGGTCCAGCCGCCGGGTCAGCAACATGGCCAAGGTGGTATGGGCCAGCCGACCCTCAAAGGGATAGCAGACCAGATAGAACTTGCCGCCGCGCGGGAAGGTTTCCACCAACAGTCCATCAGCGGCGGGGATGGCCGAATGGGCAGCCTGCGCACCTAGCCATTCTTGCACGTCGCCGGGAAGCTGCTGCCAGTGGTCGCGGTCCATAATCATGTCGCGGACCCGCTGGGCCAGATGGCTCGACATGGAGAACTTGGTGCCACCCCAGCTTGGAATCTTGGGTTCCTTGTCGGCAGATCGGGTGACGCGGGCATCCATGCCGCTGACCCCTTCAAAGCGCCAGACCTCGCCGCCAAACAGGAAGGTGTCGCCGGGGGTCAGTTGCTCAAAATACCATTCCTCCGCCTCACCGATCTTTCGACCGCCGCCGTGACGGCCGGACGAGACGCGGATGTTCAAGGTTGCCCCGGCCACGATGGCCCCGACATTGAGCCGGTGACGCTGAGCGGTTTGCGGATTGCGCACGCGCCAAAGCCCATCTTGAACCTTCACGATGCGGCGGAAGTGATCATAGGTACGCAGGGCATAGCCGCCGTCCGAGACGAAGGACAGGACATCGTCGAATTCCTGCCGCGTCATGTCCTCATAGGGGCCCGCTGATCTGGCCTCGTCAAACAGGGCCTCGCTGGACAGGGCTTCGCCGCAGCAAGCCCCCATCAGATGTTGCGCCAGCACGTCTAAGGCGCCGGTGCGGGGTGGATCACCATCGAGGGCTCCAGCCGCCACAGCCTCAAGGGCGGCCTGACATTCCAGCATTTCAAAACGATTGGCCGGAACCAGCAGGGCCCGCGAGGGTTCATCCAGCCGGTGGTTTGAACGGCCAATCCTTTGCACCAGACGGGACGATCCCTTGGGGGCGGCCAATTGAATGACCAGATCCACCGCGCCCCAGTCGATGCCCAGATCAAGGGTTGAGGTGCAGACCACGGCCCGTAGGTCCCCCCTAGCCATCGCCGCCTCGACCTTGCGCCGCTGTTCGGGGGCCAGCGCCCCGTGATGTAGGGCGATGGGCAGATTGTCTTCGTTCAGCCGCCAGAGCTCTTGAAAGGCAAATTCCGACTGCCAGCGGGTATTGACGAAGACGAGCGCCGTTCGCGCGGTCTTCAGGGTCTCATAGACCTCAGCCATGGCGTGCTGAGCACTATGGCCAGCCCACGGGACGCGTTGATCGGACAGCAGAACCTCGATGCGCGGAGGGGCACCGGGCGTGCCCAGCACCAGATCGGCCACCTCTGACCTTGGCGCGATCCAGCGGCGCAAGCGGTCTGGGTCTTCCACGGTCGCAGACAGCCCGACCCGGCGCATGGCGGGGGCAAAGCTTTGCAGCCTTGCTAGGCCAAGGCAGAGCAGGTCGCCGCGCTTAGAGCCGTGCAGGGCATGGACCTCGTCGATGATCACGGTCTTGAGGTTGGCGAAATAGGCTCTCGCCCCATCCCAGGCGCAGAACAGGGCGAGCTGTTCGGGGGTGGTCAGCAAGATGTCCGGCGGATTGGCCTTTTGCCTCTGGCGCTTGGATAGGTTGGTATCGCCTGTGCGGGATTCCACGCGGATGGGCAGACCCATCTCCTCAATCGGGGCCATGAGGTTGCGCGCCACATCCACGGCCAAGGCCTTGAGCGGCGAGATATAGAGGGTGTGGATTCCCTCGGGACGCTCTGCGGCCGGGGATTGGCTCAGATCAATCAGGCTGGGCAGGAAGCCTGCCAAGGTCTTGCCGCCGCCGGTCGGGGAGATGAGCAGCACATGGCGGCCCGCCTTTGCCCTTTGCACCATCGCGATCTGATGGTCGCGCGCAGCCCAGCCCTTCGCCGCGAACCAGTCTTGAAACTGGCTGGGCAGAATGCAGGTCTGAGACGGCGCGGGGCGCTCCATGGGGCGGGCTGAACCTGCTGGCAGATGGCGGAATTTACGCCGCTTCTATAGCAGCTTTGCGCCAGACCTTAGGCCTTTGTCGGCAGGTCGAAAATCAGCAGGCTGGAGGTGGCGCTGGCATAGAGGTTCCCGGCGGCGTCCGTGACCTTGCCCTCAGCAAAGGCGGCGCGGCGACCCATCGTGATGACGACGCCCTCAGCCGTAATCGGTCCGGTCTTGGCGGTCATGGCCTTATGATAGCTGACCTTGAGTTCGAGCGTCGTGTAGCCTTGGCCGGGCTTGAGCTTGGAATGGACCGCGCAGGCGAGGGCAGAGTCGAGCATGGTTGCCGCATAGCCACCATGGACCGTACCGATGGGATTATAGACATCCTCTGTCGGGGTGCCGCCGAACACGACCTTGCCCTCTTCGACCGAGACGGCGGTAAAGCCCAGTGTCGCACCAATGCCGCGCCGGGGTCCGCCGCTCTGAAACGCGGCTTGAAGCTGCTCGAGGCCGGACATTTCAGCAAAGGCCTTGGGTTCAGTGGTCATGATAGGGGCTTTCGGGGCTATGGATCGGAAGGCCTGCGCGGGCGCGCAGGGCAAGGCGGGACTGTTCTAAAAGGCGAAGGGATAGGGCCTCATCCTCGACGGCGCGCGATAGAGCGAGGGCTCCGGCCAGTTCTGCGATCAGGGAGGAGGCCAAGGCCATCGGGTCTGCCGTGGTTTCAGGCAGATAGTTGGCCATCAGCCGAACCATGCCGCGCACGCCCGTATCGAAGGCGGGCCGCGCCAGGGCGGGCAGTTGCGCGGACTGGCCCAGCAGGCAGGCGACGGGGCAGCCTCGGTCGGGTCGGTCGCGGTGGTCGGCGGTCAAATAGCTATCAATGAATGCGGCGAGGGCCGCCGGGCCAGATCGATCTTCGATGGCCCGGTGTCTTTGGGCGGCGGCATCTTCGAACATGGTTTTGACAGCGGCGGCGATAAGCGCGTCCTTGGAGGCAAAATGGGCATAGAAGCCGCCGTGGGTCAGGCCGACCTCCTGCATCAGGGCCGCAACCCCGACCCCTTGCGGGCCATGGGTGCGGATCTGGGCTGCAGCGGCCTTGAGGACCCGGTTGCGGGTCTGGAGTTTCTGGTCACTGGAATAGCGCACGGGCCGCCCTTGGGCTTCATATGATGACCATCATCTATGGTGATACGACCCGTTAGGCAAGGCGCGGCTCGAGCCAGCCCTTTGCATTGTCCGGGGGGAGGGGTTAAGCCGACGAGATTGCTCCCCTTTGAGACCCCGCTTGCCCGAAATCATCCCCATCATCGATCCAGACGATCCGCGCATCGCCGCCTATCGCGCGGTCAAGGAGCGCGATCTGGTGGGACGTGAGGGCCTGTTCATCGCTGAGGGCGAGGTGGTGGTTCGGGTTCTGGCGCGCACTCCGCGACACCAGATGTTGTCGCTGCTGTTGGCCGAGCGTCAGGTGGTTCGGCTAAGCGACCTGTTAGCAGGCTTGCCCGATGGAGCGCCCGTCTATCAGGCGGCCCAATCGGTCATGGATCAGATCGTCGGCTTTCCGATCCATCGCGGCATATTGGGCTTGGGGCGTCGCTCGGGCCTTACCGATGGAGCGGCGCTGTTGAGCGGCCTACAGCCTGACGCCTTGGTGGTCGGCTTAAGCGGCCTGTCGAACCATGACAATGTCGGCGGCATTTTTCGCAATGCGGCGGCCTTTGGTGTTGATGCAGTGGTGCTCGATAGCGACTGCTGTGATCCGCTCTATCGCAAGGCCATTCGGGTGTCGGTCGGCGGCGGCCTGCTCGTGCCCTTTGTTCAGCTCGCGCCGGGGGTCGATATGGTCGAGCTGTTCGCGGCCCAAGGCTTTGAGACCCTATCGCTTAGCCCGTCAGGTCAGGTCGAGCTGGCCGACTGCCCGCGTCCGAAACGCTGTGCTGTGCTGTTTGGGGCGGAGGGGCCGGGACTGGCGGCCTCGGTGCTGGCGCGGACCCAGACCGTACGTCTGACCATGGCCGGGGGCTTTGACTCGCTGAATGTTGCGACCACCAGCGGCATTGTTCTGCATCACCTGACCCGCAAGGGCTGATCTTCTGAGCCCCAGACAAGACTTAGGCCGGTTAGCTTTCGCCAACCGGCCTAAGAATTTCGTCAGAACCAAACCCGCCAGACCAAAGGTCAGTCGCGGCCAGTTATGGCTTTAGACAGCTTGCAGCTGGCCAGCAGACATCTTGCCGCTACGCTGATCCTTTTCGAGGACGTAGCTGATGCTTTGGCCTTCGTTCAGCGTACCCAAACCAGCGCGTTCAACGGCCGAAATGTGCACGAAAACGTCGTTGCCGCCGTCATTAGGTTGGATAAAGCCGAAGCCTTTTTGGCTGTTAAACCACTTCACGGTCCCGATGGACATAATAGAAACCTTTACGGCATAGAGTGACGTAGCGGCAAAGTTTGCGGCCACGATCAGAATTCGGCGGGGGTCAGGAGTTCAAGTCCGGCGCTCGATCCAGATCGAGCAGAGGAGAGCAACCGAACCATTTCGATATTCGACAGTTTGAGGGTCTCACCTAACTGCTCAATTAGCAAGGGAAATCGCTCTTGACCTGATTCGCGCGCGCAATCCCTGACCTTACGGCATCGGCGCGGCATGGCGAAGTTCGAGACCGCGCGCGTGGCGACGCTGGAATCCCTTCCAGACCGTGACCCCATTTGTCGCGGTACTGTAGGCCCCATAGGGAGCCTTGGGGTCATAGGCCCAGACCCCGTCATCGGACGCGATGGTCGCGACATTGAGATAGCTGTCGAGGTCGGTCTTGCCGTTCAAAGCCCTGTTCAGGAAGGCGGTGATGAAGTGCAGATTGATGGCATTGATCCGGTCTGTTCGCCAAATCGGGTCGGCAAACCAGTCCTGATCCCACATCTGGCCCATCATCTCTTCGGGCACAGGATTAAGCCCTACGGAGTGGCCTGCCTCATGGAAGGTCAGCAGATAGCGGTCCGAATTGACCGCGCCGCCAAAGATCGCCTTGGCACCGGTCGTATAGTCCACCGTCTGATCGTGATCGCCGGCAATGAGCAGCAGGGGCGCCTTGATATTGGCAAGGCCCTCTGCGTTCCAAGCCCCCATCGACCCCCCGGCAGGGGCCATCGCGACTACGGCCTTGACGCCAGCAACCTTGCTCAAGGCCTCATCAGGACCACCTTTGGCAATCTTGGCGACCTCTAGGCCGGGGCCGCCGCCGAACCTGATGGTCGGGCCATTGGCATCGAGCGTCGCGCCCCCTGCTGTGACCACGCCATAGCCGCCCATCGAATAGCCGATCAGGGCAACCTTGCTTGGATCGATCTGCTCACCGAGCAGGGCCGGGAGCGTTCGGGCAACATAGCCAATATCGAGCGGGCGGCGCAGGAAGGGTGCAGAGCGGACCACAGCTGTGGAACGGTCAGGATCAGGGTCCTGATGATAGATGGCCGCGACGACATAGCCCTTCGAGGCGAGGTTTTCCGTCAACCACGTCATGCCAATGGGCGTGTTGCTATAGCCATGGGAGACAATGACCAGTGGATGGGCCGCGCCTTCGGGCTTAGCGTTCTTGACGGCTAGACCCGGAACGGTGAAGGCGGCGGCGGGGCGCGGCGGTTCACCGCGAAACTCAGAGCTATAGGTGACGGGCTTGGCGCGCTTTGATGTCGTCGCCGGATACCAGATATCGATCCGTAAGGTCCGATCGGTCTTGGGAATGGCGCCCGTCTTGGCGTCAAACAGTTCTAGATTGGCCTGCTGCGGCTGGATCAGGGTCAGGCTCTTATAGCCGACCGCATGGCTCCCGAGCGCCGCCAACTCTGGCGCGTCCACGCCTGGACGACTGGGCGGGGAGGCGGCGAAGGCAGCCGATGAAGCGAGGGACAGGATGATGGCCAGGGGCAGGAAGTGACGCGTCATCCAGGACCTCAATGTCTAGGGCGTTGAACCTGCCAAACAGGTCCTCAAGCCGTTCAAGATCTAAGCCTTATGCCAGTCAATCGGGCCTTTGTCATATCGAACGGAAAGATAGATAATTCAGAGACTTCTGTCGAAGTGAGGGCCTTTTGTGCCGCTGCATCTCGCAAAAAAGCGCTGCATCGAAAAATGTTATGACTTGCGGTCGGTTTGCGCCGTGGATTTTGACCGGCTCTGGCCTATCGTCGGCCCCTGTTTATCGCCAGAGCCGTCGCTGATATAAAGGACCGAATATGACCCTGCTGAAATCCTATATTGACGGGCGCTGGGTGCTGCCGGTCAGCGGCAGGGCCCGTATGGACGTGATCAATCCCGCGACCGAAGAGACCGTGGCCGAGATCGCGATCTGCGAGGCGGACGATGTGGACCTTGCGGTGATGGCCGCACGCCGCGCCTTTGCTGATTTTGGCCTGACGACCTATGCCGAGCGCAAGGTGCTGGTGCAAAAGCTGATCGCGATCTTCGAGCGGCGCTATGACGAGATGGTGAAGGCCATCACGACCGAGATGGGTGCGCCCTTTGATCTGTCCCACGGCAGCCAAGCGGCCTGCGGCCCCGGCCATCTGGACGCGACCTTGCAAGCGGCCGATGCGCTCGATTGGGAACGCAAGATGGGCTCCAGCGCCAATCTGATCCTAGAGCCGGTCGGGGTCTGCGTCCTGATCACGCCCTGGAACTGGCCGATCAATCAGTTGGCCGCCAAGATTGGCCCGGCCCTAACGGCAGGCTGCACCATCGTGCTAAAGCCCAGCGAGGTCTCGCCCCTGTCAGCGCAGCTCTTTGCCGAGTTCATCGACGAGGCGGGCTTTCCCGCGGGCGTGTTCAACATGGTCCACGGCACCGGGGCCTCGGTCGGCAATGCCCTGACCAGCCACCCTGAGGTGGACATGGTCTCCTTCACCGGCTCGACCAAGGCCGGGATCATGGTCGCCAAGTCCGCTGCCGACACGGTCAAGCGCGTGTCGCAGGAGCTGGGCGGCAAGTCTCCGAACATCGTCTTTGCCGACAGCGACCTTGAGGCAGCGATCGAGCGCGGCGTGCGCCACTGTTTCAACAATAGCGGCCAGTCCTGCAACGCCCCGACCCGGATGCTGGTCGAGGCCTCGGTCTATGAGCGCGTGGTCGAGATCGCCGCCAAGGTCGCAGCGACGGTGACTTTGGGCGATCCCATGCAGCCCGGCCCCCATCTGGGACCCGTGGTCAGCAAGGTCCAGTTCGATAAGATCCAGCACCTGATCCAGGTCGGTATCGACGAGGGTGCGCGGGTTGTTGCGGGCGGCGTCGGCAAGCCTGCCGGGTTCGAGCGCGGCTACTATGTCAAGCCAACCATCTTTGCCGATGTCACCAATCAGATGACCATCGCCCGCGAAGAGGTGTTTGGCCCGGTCCTGTGCCTGATCCCCTTTGCCGACACCGACGAGGCCATCGCCATCGCCAATGACACACCCTATGGCCTCGCCGCCTATGTGCAGTGCGCCGACAAGGATAAGGCCCGTTCTGTCGCGCGCCGTATCCGGGCGGGCAGTGTCCATCTCAATGGCGCAGGCCAAGACTATTGCTCGCCCTTTGGCGGCTTCAAGCAGTCGGGCAATGGCCGCGAGTGGGGCGAGTTCGGCCTGCACGATTTTATCGAATATAAGTCCGTCAACGGCTTTTACGCATAAGGCGCGGGTCCATGAAACTGACCGATATCAAGACCTTCGTGGTCGGCAATCCACCGCCCCATTTCGGTGGGCGTTATTTCGTGTTCGTGAAGCTGACCACGGACAGCAATGTCTCGGGCATTGGCGAGGCCTATTGCGTGCCCTTCAGCCCGCATCTGGTGGCCAAGATGATCGAGGACGTCTTTGATCGCTATGTGCGCGGTCAGGACCCACACGATATTGAGGTCATGTGGCGCCGGATCTATTCCAGCGGCTTCACCCAGCATTCCGACCTGTCGCTGATGGGGGTGCTCAGCGCCTTGGAGATGGCCTGCTGGGACATTATCGGCAAAGAGGCTGATAAGCCGGTCTACAAGCTGCTCGGCGGTCAGGTTCATCAGCGCCTGCGTTCCTACACCTATATCTACCCCCGTCCGGGCGACAAGACCGACGTCTATCACGACCCTGATCTGGCCGCAGAGCGGGCGGCGGAATATCTGGATATGGGCTTTACGGCCCTGAAGTTCGATCCAGCCGGTCCCTATACCGCCTTTGACGGTCGCCAACTGTCGCTCGAGGCGCTGGACCTGTCCGAGCGCTTCGCCAATCAACTGCGCGAGGCGGTGGGCACAAAAGCAGACTTGCTATTCGGCACCCACGGCCAGATGACCGCCTCAAGCGCCATTCGTCTGGCCAAGCGGCTTGAGGCCTCTGATCCCCTCTGGTTGGAAGAGCCCGTGCCGCCTGACGCGCCAGACGAGATGGCCAAGGTGGCGCGCGCCACCTCGATCCCCATCGCCACCGGCGAGCGCCTCAGCACCAAATATGACTTCCACCGCCTGTTGCAGGCCGGGGCCGCCTCGATCCTGCAGATGAATCTGGGCCGGGTCGGGGGCATCCTTGAGGCCAAAAAGATCGCCGGTATGGCCGAGGTCTATCATGCCCAGATCGCGCCGCACCTCTATTGCGGGCCGGTGGTCGGGGCCGCCAACATCCAGATCGGGGCCTGTTCGCCCAACTTCCTGATCTTGGAAAGCATCGAGACCTGGGGCGGTTTCCACAGCGACATCCTGATGAAGCCTGTCCAGTGGGAGGACGGCTTTGTGATCCCCTCATCCGAACCGGGATTGGGCGTCGAGTTGAACGAGGCAGTGGCCGAGGCCAATCCCTATACCGGCACCATGCTGCACCTCGAAATGACCCAGCATCCGGTCTTGTGATGTACAGTTTTGATTATGTGATCGTCGGCGCAGGCACGGCGGGCTGTGTGGTGGCCAATCGTCTGTCGGCGGACGGTAAGTCGACGGTGCTGGTGCTGGAGGCAGGTGGCTCTGACCGGACGGTCTGGATTCAGCTGCCCATCGGCTATGGCCGCACCTTCTTCGACCGGTCAATCAACTGGATGTATGATACTGAGGCCGAGCCCAATCTGGGCGGCCGGGTCAGCTATTGGCCGCGCGGCAAGGTCATTGGCGGGTCAGGCTCGATCAATGCCATGGTCTATGTCCGGGGCCAGCCGCACGATTTCGACCAGTGGCAGGCCATGGGCAATCCCGGCTGGGGCTGGGACGATGTCTTGCCCTTCTTTCGCAAGTCCGAAGATCATGACCATGGGGCCAGCCCCTATCATGGCGCAGGCGGACCGATCCATGTCACCGACATCACCCGCCGCGCCCATCCCCTGTGCCAAGAGTTCATCAAGACGGGACAGGCGCTTGGCTTTGCCCATACGGATGATTTCAACGGCCCCTCGCCAGAGGGCGTCGGCATCTATCAGATCAATACGGACAAGGGCTTGCGCGCCTCCAGCGCCAACGCCTTCCTGCGCCCGGCCTTGAAGCGCGCCAACGTCGCGCTGCGCACCAAGGCTCAGGTCACCCGCATTCTGTTCGAGGGCCAACAGGCCACCGGCGTCGAATATCAGCGCGGCGGGCAGAACGTACAGGTCAAGGCGCGGCGCGAGGTCATCCTCTGCGGCGGCTCGATCAATTCACCGCAACTTCTGCAACTGTCCGGCATTGGTGAGGCGGCGCATCTCGCTTCGCTGGGCATTACGCCTGTTCTCAATGCCCCCGCCGTCGGCCGCAACATGCAAGACCATCTGGCGGTCTCGTACTTCTATAAATCGCGCCGACCGACCCTGAATGACGAGCTTGGTCCCCTATTGGGCAAGGTCAAGGCCGGCCTCCATTATCTGTGGAACCGGGGCGGGCCCCTGTCGATGAGCGTCAATCAGGGCGGCGGCTTTGTACGCAGCGACGCTGACCAGCCCTTCCCCAATCTACAGCTCTATTTCAGCCCGGTCAGCTACACCAAGACCCCGCTGTCCGAGCGCAAGCTGATGAATCCCGACCCGTTCTCGGCCTTCCTTCTGTCGTTCAATGCCTGCAAGCCGACCAGCCGGGGATCGCTCAAGATCGTCTCTGCCGACCCATCGGTCTATCCGTCGATTCAGCCAAACTATCTGTCGACGGACAAGGACGTTGAAGAGGCCATTGTCGGCAATCGGCTCCTGCGCACCTTGGCATCGACCAAGCCCTTGGCCGATATCATCACTGAGGAACTGGTTCCCGGCGCTCATCTGCAAACCGATGAGGAGCTTTTGGAAGATTTTCGCCAGCGTGCCGACACGGTCTATCACCCGGTCGGCACCTGCATGATGGGGGCTGATCCGGCTCTGTCGGTGGTCGATGCTCGGCTGCGGGTCCATGGGATCAAGGGTCTGCGGGTCATTGATGCCTCCATCTTCCCCACCGTGACCTCGGGCAATACCAATGCCCCGACCGTGATGGTGGCGGAGAAGGGTGCGGCACTGGTGCTAGAGGATCGCGGTCACTAGCCCTCGCTCAACCGGTCAATTTTTTCTACCAATCGGCCAATCTGCTGGTAAGCTTCCTATCTCGAGGCCAACGGAACGGTGGTAGTTAGGCGTGCAAAGCAAATTTGATCTTCGAAAGCTGCCGCCGCTCAAGTCCCTGCGCGGCTTTGAGGCGGCCACCCGCCATCAGAGCATCCGCGAGGCGGCTGAAGAGCTGTGCCTGACCCATCCGGCGGTCAGCCATCAGGTGCAACTGATCGAAGAGGCCCTCGGCGTCACCCTGTTTGTGCAGGAGGGCCGCCGGATCGTTTCGACCGAAGAGGGCCGGGCGCTCTATCCTTACGTCCGCGCCGCCTTTGAATCTCTGATTGCGGGGGTCGAGGCGGCTCGTCGCCATTCGATCGACAAACCCTTGCGGGTCCAGACCTATGTGACGGCCTCGATCCGCTGGCTGGCCAAACGCGCGCCGCAGTTCTTGCAAGACCATCCTGACATCAAGCTGATCCTCAGCACCTGCGCGGTCGAATGGGAATTTGATGATGTCCATGCCGATGTGGGACTCGTCTATTGCGAGACGGTGCCGGACCCTCGACATTTCCATTGGACGCCGCTGTTTGAATATGGCCTCTATCCCGTCTGCAGCCCTCAAATGGCCGCGCACTTGGGGCCAAATCCCAAGGTCGCTGACCTGCTCAAGCGGCCGCTCGTGACCATTAATACCGAGGTGCAAAACTGGCACACCTGGTTTGAATCGGCTGGCGTCGCCTTTAATCCGGCATCGCAGTTTATGGTCGTCGATACCTTGGCTGTCGCGCTGGAACTGGCCTTGGACAATGAGGCCATAGCCTTGGTCAACGGCCCTTTCGTGACCCAAGATCTCGCCTCTGGCCGGCTGGTGCGGCCAGTGTCCCATAAGGCGGTTTGCCCTGGGGAATGGGGGCTCATCTGCCGCCGCGACATGAAAGAAAATTACCGCATCAAGACCTTCGTGGACTGGGTCGCCCAGAATGCGGCTGAGACTGAGCAGCTTTTGAAGGCGGGTTAAATCCCCCTACCCCGGCTGCGCGGGTACTTCCCCCTCTGGGGGAAGTACCGGCGAAGCCGGGGTAGGGGGCCTTGTTTTCTTCCCCTACGCGATATTGATCCAGGCCGCCTTGGACTGCATGTAGCCCGCGAGGCATTCCATCGACTTGTCGCGGGTATTGCCCGACTGCTTGTACCCGCCGAAGGGTTGGGTCATGTCGCCGTCGCCGAAGCAGTTGACCCAGACAACGCCCGCTTCGATCGCCTTGATCATGCGGTGGGCGCGGCCAAGGTCTGAGGTCCAGACGCTGGCGGCGAGGCCATAGATGGAATCATTGGCCATCTGAAGCGCCTGCGCCTCCGTCTCGAACGACAGCAGCGAGGCCACGGGGCCGAAGATCTCTTCCTTGGCGATGGTCATGCCTTGCGTCACACCGGTAAAGAGGGTCGGGGTGACATAGGCACCATCGGGAAGGCTCTCGACCTCGGTGCCGCCAAAGGCCAGATGGGCGCCCTCGGCCTTGCCCTTTTCGATCCAGCCTAGAACATCGCGCTGCTGAGCGCGTGAGACCATGGGGCCGAGCGTGGTGCTGGGGTCCATCGGATCGCCTGCCCTGTAGAGCTCGGCTGCGCGCTTGGTGAAGCGAGCGATGAATTCGTCGTGAATGTCGGCATGGACGAGCAGGCGCGAGCCCGCATTACAGACCTGTCCGGCATTGTCGAAAATACCGCCTATGGCCCCGTTCACGGCGGCGTCGAGATCGGCCAGATCGGGCATGAAGATCTGCGGGCTCTTGCCGCCGGTCTCGAGGCTGACACGCTTGAGGTTGGATTGACCGGCATAGATCATCAACTGCTTGCCCACGGCGGTTGAGCCGGTGAAGCTGATCTTGGCCACGTCTTGGTGCAGGGCCAGCGCCTTGCCCGCCTCTTGTCCCCGGCCATTGACGACATTGAACACGCCTTCGGGACCGCCAGCTTCGACAAAGAGCTGCGCCAGTTTCAGGCAGCTTAGCGGCGCTTGCTGGGCGGGCTTTAGGACCACACAGTTCCCGGCGGCCAAGGCGGGCGCAACCTTCCATGTCGCCATCAGGAGGGGGTAGTTCCACGAGGAGATGGCCCCAACGACGCCTAGAGGCTCACGAGCGATGATCTGGACGGCCTCGTGCGGCGAGTTGGTCACCGTCCCGGCCACCTTGTCGATGGCCTCGCCGAAATAGCGGATGGTCACGACCGTTTCCGGAACGTCGATATTGAGACTGTCGCTGACCGGCTTGCCCATGGACAGGCATTCCAGCAGGGCCAGATCGACGGCGTTCTCTTCGACCAGGTCGGCAAAGCGGCGGAAAATCGCCATGCGCGCACGCGGCGACATGTGCCGCCAACGGCCATCGTCCCATGCAGCCTTGGCCGAGGCGACGGCCCGGTCAATATCGCTACCATTGCCGCACGCGACCTCAGCCACGGTCTGGCCGTTGGCTGGATCTAGGGCGGTGAACACGGCCCCATCGGCGGCGGCGCTGAACGCTCCGTCGATAAAGAGGCCGGTCTCGATCTGCAGGGCCTTTGCCCGCGCCTTCCAGGCCGAATGGTCAAGAGGGATCATGGGCAAGGGTCCTTGCGATAGAGGATAGGCGCGGAACGGGGCTTGGCTTAGCGCTTGGCGATCACTTCGTAGCCGGGTTCTTCCGGTTCATCGTCAACCATTTCCGCAGGGAAGCCCTGGCCCAGAACCTTGACGCCGCAGGGCTCTTCATAGCGGCGGATAACGTTGGGCGAGAATTCGCGCTGGCCGTAACGCTCGGCGCTGTCCTTGAAGATGTTCAGGACCAGAGGCGACAGTTCCAGCGGCACATTGTGGTCTTGCGCCAGTTGGTCGAACAGGCCGACATCCTTGATCACCAGATCCATGGTGAAGCTGATGTCGCGGCTGCCGTTGAGGATCACCTGAGACTCGGTCTCGTGCACGAAGCTGTTTCCCGAAGAGATGCGGATGGCCTCATAGGCGGTGTTCATGTCCAGACCCACGACCTTACAGGTGGTCAGGGCTTCGGCCAGCGCCACCAGATGGGCGGTGCATAGATAGTTGGTGACGACCTTCAGGCGCGAGGCGGTGCCCAGCTCGCCCGTATGCAGGATGCGGCGGCCCATGGTGGTCAGGACCGGCAGCACATATTCAAAGGCTTCGCGCTTGCCGCCGGCAAAGATGGCGATATTGCCCGTATCAGCGCGGTGACAACCGCCGGAGACGGGGCTGTCCATGATCATGGCCCCCTTGGCCTCGACCAGTTCACCGAGGCGCAGAACCTCTTCATAGTCGGTGGTGCTCATTTCGAGCCAGACCATGCCGGGACGCAGGGCTTGAAGGAAACCATCCTCGGCCTCGACCACGTGGGCGGTGGCGGCCGGGGAGGGCAGGCAGGTGATGATCATGTCGACCTGCTCGGCCATTTCCTTGGGCGAGGCGGCGCTCTTGGCGCCCTTGGCGACAAATTCGGCCATCAGATCTGGGTTCAGATCGCGCACCGTCACATCGTGACCATTGCGCAGAAGGCTACCCGCCAGCTTGCCGCCGACATTTCCCAGTCCGATAAAGCCGATTTTCATTGGAGTTTCATGACCATAGTTGAGGCGTTGATCCGGTTCGATACAGTCTGTCTCGAACAGCGAGGCGCGGGCGTCAAGCCCCCGATAGAGTTCGGTTTTGAGAGGCTCGGCACAAGCAAACAATTGAAAATTTTAGGGGGAATGCAAAATTCTTTTTCGCAAAAGGGCGGGATTTGCAAGGGCGGTCGGGAGGCCTATCAAGGACAGGCCGGGCGATTGTGATTTTGGCCCGTCGGAGCACGCTCAATGTCCGATGAAACCGCACTGCCCACGCTGATGACGGCCATGGTTCTGACCGGTCATGGGGGCTATGAGCAGCTCAGCTACCGCACCGATTTTCCGCGCCCCTCGCCGTTGCCCGGTGAGGTGCTGATCCGGGTCGGGGCGGCGGGGATCAACAATACCGACATCAATACGCGCATCGGCTGGTATGCGAACAGCGCCGCTGAGGACGGCGGCGTCACCGACGGCAGTTGGACCGGCGGGGCCTTGGCCTTCCCACGGATTCAAGGGGCGGATGTCTGCGGAGAGGTCGCGGC
>Ga0214921_10005378_pt1 | contig 18135 bp, 20 predicted proteins | sample LL1505_MetaG_FD_177992 | JGI IMG/M metagenome (GOLD analysis project Ga0214921, IMG submission 177992) | Freshwater microbial communities from Lake Lanier, Atlanta, Georgia, United States - LL-1505 | ecosystem: Environmental > Aquatic > Freshwater > Lake | place: USA: Georgia | collected... | reverse complement strand
AAGGCTTAGAGAGGGTTAGATTCACAAGCCCACATCCTGCTGCTTTCACGGATGATGTGATTGCCGCTATGGCGGAGACTCACAATGTTATGCCTCAGTTACACATGCCTCTGCAATCAGGAAGCGACAGAATCCTGAAGGAAATGCGTCGAAGTTACCGTAGCGAGAAGTATCTTGGGATTCTTGATCGCGTTAGAGAAGCTATTCCTGATGCGGCTATCTCAACGGATATCATTGTTGGCTTTCCTTCAGAAACAGAAGAAGACTTCCAAGAGACTCTTCGCGTTGTTCGTGAATCAAGGTTTGCGATCACATACACATTCCAATACTCAAAGCGTCCAGGCACACCTGCCGCTGATCTTCCCGACCAACTTCCTAAGGAAGTTGTTCAAGAGCGTTACGAAAGATTGCTCACAGTGGTCAATGACATGGCTTGGGATGAGAATAAGAAACAAATCGGTAAGCGTGTCGAGGTTCTTATTGGTAATAATGAAGGACGCAAGGACGACAGAACGAAACGTCTAACTGGTCGTGCCAGAGACTCTCGACTTGTTCACATCGATTGGCCAGCTGATTTGATAGAGCCAAGACCCGGGGATTTGGTTTGGGCAACAGTCATAGATGCAAAACCTTATTTCCTTATTGCGAAGACTGATGACGTTCCAGAAGTTAAGCGAACACGTGCAGGTGATGCTTTTGAACGACAAGCAGATAGTTGTGACGTTCCAGTTATTTCAGGTTCAAAGAAAAAGGGCACCATCGATCTCAATGTCTCTGTGAAGTAGTTCCAGAAATGGAAACTGTCACACCATCATTTCTTTGCATCGTTGGACCAACAGGAACCGGCAAGAGTGACCTCGGTATCTATTTAGCCCAGCAGTTAGCCGAACTCGGGGTCAGAGCAGAAATAGTAAATGCTGATTCAATGCAGTTTTATAAAGGCATGAATATCGGTACGGCAAAATTACCTGTTGCTGAACGTGGTGGTATTGAACATCATCTTTTAGATTGGCTTGAAATAAAGCAGGAGAGCACAGCTGCTAACTACCAAGAGATTGCCAGGAAGAAGATTTCTGAGCTTATTGATGCAGGAGTCCTCCCTATCGTTGTTGGTGGCTCAATGCTCTATGTCGCTGCTTTGCTGAATACCTTCGAGTTCCCAGGTAGGGATGAAGCTCTCAGAGCTGAATTAGAGCAACAGCTGATAGATCTTGGACCAGCAGCTATGCACAACAAGCTGAAACTCCTGGATGAGGCAGCTGCTAGCCGAATAGAACCACAGAATGGCCGCAGAATCGTTCGAGCATTAGAGATAGTAATGATTACAGGGGAGCCTTTTGCTGCTGCTCTTCCTGAGGAACTGGAATCCTTCTTACCGGTTTTGGAAATTGGCTTGAACTCCGCAAGAGAACACTTGGTTGAACGTTTAGCCAGAAGAGTTGAAGGCATGTGGGCTAAGGGTTTGGTCGATGAGGTAAGTGGCTTGATCGATGATGGCATCAGAGATTCCAAGACAGCCAGCCAAGCTATTGGCTACGCTCAGGCACTGGCACAGTTGGATGGAAAAATGACCGAAGCTGAGGCAATCGCAGAAACCACGATGCTTACTCAGCGTTATTCAAGAAGACAGATGTCTTGGTTCCGCAGAGACCCGCGAATCAATTGGTTTGATTATCAAAGTGAGTCTCTGCATTCTGATGTCTTGAAACTTGTTCTTTCCCAACTAAAACTTGAGTCAAAGTAGGCTTTGATTATGACCAAAGTCAAATTCACTAAAGGCCAGGGCACTGGTAATGACTTCGTGCTCGTTTTAGATGAAGCTGGGACTCTAGAGTTATCGGCTGAACAGGTTAGCAAGATTTGTAATCGCAACTTTGGAATTGGAGCCGATGGGCTTATCCGAGTTGTTCCTTCAGCTCTGATTCCAGAAGGAAAAGCAAGTCTCGAGGAAGAAGCAACAGCTACCTGGTTCATGGATTACCGCAACGCTGATGGCTCGATCGCTGAGATGTGCGGCAATGGCGTGCGAGTCTTTGCTCGTTTCTTGACTGAAAAAGGTTTAGTCGATCTTCCAGATGGACAGGTTCTTCACATTGGTACCAGAGCTGGTGTCCGTGACATCCAACGCAATAAGGCTGGGTTCGCTGTTGACATGGGCAGATGGCGTCCTGAAACCGAAGAAGTCTTGGTCAAAGCACATGGGCTAGATGTTTCAAGACCAGGTCAAGGTATAAACGTTGGTAATCCTCATGTTGTGGTGGCCCTTGCTTCAACTGAGGAACTAACATCTTTAGATCTTTTCAAAGAACCAGTAGTTGAACCTAAACCGGATAAAGGAACGAATGTCGAATTTGTTGTTCCAGCTGATCCACTTGTAGTCAATGGTGTTGGACGTATAACCATGCGAGTGTATGAACGCGGAGTGGGAGAGACTCTCTCTTGCGGAACTGGAATAGTTGCGGCAGCTCTTGCTACAAGATTGTGGGCGGGAACAGAAGCACCTAATCAGTGGAGCGTTGAAGTTCCAGGAGGGACTCTTGGAGTGAGAATGTTTGCAACCGAAGAGTGCGAACATGTTGGACTGAGCGGCCCAGCAGAACTTAGCTTTGAAGGCGAAGTAGAAATTTAGTTTCGAACAACTTTCAGCACTCTGAAGCTCTTGGCTGAATCTGCTCTTGTAGTTTCGAAATCATTCGGTAACTCATTACTTAGCCATTTCTGTAAAGAATCTGAACCTAAGTTTTTCTGAACTACGAGTCTGGCAACCGCTGATTTATTTAATCTTTTTAGCCAAGTCTTCAAGATTTCGTGCAACACTTCCTTGCCAACGCGGATAGGCGGATTCGACCAAATCTCATCGAAAAGAATATTTGTTGGTACTTCATCTGGCTTGCAGGCAATAATGTTTTTCAAACCCAAGCGCTCTGCATTTTGTTTTGTAAGTTCAAGGCATCGGTCATTTACATCAATGGCATAGATAGTTGCTTTAGGGGATTGGATTGCTAGCGCTAAAGCTATTGGCCCCCAACCGCAACCGATGTCGAGAAAGATTCCCGAAGGCTTAGCACTTGCTATGTGGCTTAGAAGAACTTGCGTACCCTGATCGATATGCTCTGGACTGAATACTCCACCTGCAGTGATTACTGTGACCTTGTTGCCACCTAAGCTGACTTTTATCTCTCTAGGGATAAGTTCACCCTCAGGGGTCTCAGAGAAGTAATGATTGGCAGGCACGATTCACACAATACTCCTTCGGGGCTAGTCTTGGTTACGTAATGAATGCCAATGAATTTGAACCTGAATCGGACTTAGCTGAAGCCCCAGCTAACGACGCCACTATTGAGCGCATTCTGCGAAGAGACCTAAGAGCTCAGGCTCTAGGAGTCCCAGATGAACAGCCAAACGAATTTGATGGTGACCAACAAGATCTTGCTGATAGAGCTGCCCTCAAACGAGTGCCTGGACTATCCACTCAGATGCAGGACATCAGTGAGGTTGAATACCGTGAACTGCAACTAGAGCGAGTTGTACTCATCGGTATTTGGGGGGAGAACACCCTTCAAGACGCTGAAAACTCGCTTAGAGAGCTCGCAGCCCTTGCAGAAACAGCTGGAGCAGAAGTCCTAGATGGCCTCTTGCAGCGCCGTTATCACCCAGATCCAGCAACGTTCTTGGGTAAGGGTAAGGCGATAGAACTGATGGAGATGGTCAAAGCCATTGGTGCTGACACCGTTATTGCAGACACCGAATTAGCGCCATCTCAAAGAAGAGCTCTTGAAGATGTCGTTAAGGTCAAAGTAATTGATCGAACTGCCATCATCTTGGAGATCTTTGCCCAGCACGCTAAGAGCAGAGAGGGTAAAGCTCAGGTAGAGCTAGCCCAACTTGAGTATCTTTTGCCTCGACTTCGTGGTTGGGGTGAATCCATGTCGCGTCAAGCCGGTGGTCGAGCAGCCGGTGGTGAAGGTATTGGTTCAAGAGGTCCAGGTGAAACCAAGATTGAGTTAGACAGAAGAAGAATCAATATTCGGATGTCAAAGTTACGCAAGCAGATTGCGGCCATGAAGCCTGCTCGAGAAACTAAGAGAGCTAATCGCAAACGCAATCAAATTCCTTCTGTTGCTATTGCTGGTTATACCAATGCCGGTAAGTCCTCGTTGCTAAATAGGTTGACTTCTGCTGGAGTTCTCGTCCAAAACGCATTGTTTGCAACACTGGATCCCACGGTTAGGCACACAAAATCTCCAGATGGTCGTGAATACACAATTGCAGACACAGTGGGGTTCGTTAGAAATCTTCCTCATCAACTGGTTGAGGCTTTTAGATCAACGCTTGAGGAAATAGCTGATAGCGACTTGATTGTTCACGTTGTTGATGCATCGCATGTTGACCCAGGTTCACAGATAGCTACTGTTCGCCAGGTAGTTGGTGAGTTAGGTGCCAGAGGAATAGCTGAGCTAATTGTTTTCAACAAGATTGATTTAGTTGATGAAACAACCCTGCTTGCCCTTAGAGGTCTTGAACCGAACTGCATTTTTGTATCTTCAAGGACAGGTCAAGGATTTGAAGAATTACAGAAGGCAATATCAGATAGATTGCCTCGCCCTAATGTTGAAGTTAAAGTCTTGGTTCCATACAACAGGGGAGATCTTGTTTCAAGAATGCACTTGAACTCTGAAATCAAGAAAATTGAGTATCAGGAAACTGGGACCTATATGGAAGCTTTGGTTCGTCCAGACATCGCTGCAGAACTAGAACCCTTTTACGTTTAGACCTTGCGAAGAACGGTTACCACTTTGCCCATGATTGTTGCGTGGGTTCCATCGATTGGTTCGTAGGCACTGTTTCTAGGCAATAGCCAGGTCTTTCCATCACGTTGTTTGAAAGCTTTGACTGTGGCTTCGCCGTCGAGTTCGGCAGCAACAATGTCACCATTTTCTGCGTTGTTCTGTTTGCGAACAACAACCCAGTCACCATCACAGATTGCGGCATCTTGCATTGAGTCACCTTTGACCTTCAACATGAAAAGTTCTCCCGAGCCCACCAAGGTGCGAGGGAGTGGGTAGATCTCTTCAACATTTTGATCTGCAGTAATTGGGATACCGGCTGCAATTTGACCAACTAACGGAACCATTGCTGTTGCGGCCATCGGGATTACGTTGTCTGCTGGGCTAGTTTCAGCATCTTCCCAACCTTCTGGGGTGATCAGGACTTCGGTGTTTCTCGAAAGGTTATCTTCCCTACGGATGTAGCCCTTTTGTTCTAAGTTGTCCAGCTGATAAGACACGCTGGCCACAGAGTTGAGTCCAACTGCCTCGGCTATCTCTCGCATGGAAGGCACAATGCCTCTGTTGGCCTTGCTCTGCATGATTGCCTGAAGGATTGATGCCTGAGTATCAGTCAGGGCATCGCTGCTCTTGCGGGTCATAATGTGCCTTTCTAGCCCTGGATCTAAGCCCAGGAAGCCTTTGTCAGAGGTTGGTTATTAGATAACTAATAAGCCAACTACTTGAAATGTATTTGATTTTGAGCAAATAATCAAACACATTTTCGGAAAAAAGCCAAATATTCTTGACTTTTTGTAGAAATTGGTCGTAATCTTGTTCGTATTAGAACATTTGTTCGAAGAAAGGTCCATCATGTCAGCTCAGATCATCGAGTTCCCAATGCACAGAGTCCGACCATCTCAGGCTCAAAGCTCTAATCGAGCACCTGGAGTTCGCCAAGCTAGGGCGTTGCCGCAAAGCGATGTTCGCACCTCAGTGCGTATTGCTAGATCTATCGTTGGTTGGGTTCTTGTTGCCATGACTGTTTTTTGGCTCTTCTCAGGCCAAGGGTCTGATCTTCAGTCTGCTCAGGCAAACAGCGAATCAAGTGCTAGCCAGACCACAAAGTTTGAATACGTGACTGTAATGAGCGGCCAAAGTCTTTGGACCATCGCCGAGCTTTACGCACCTGACCAAGACCCCCAAGATTTTATTGCCAAGGTAATCTCGCTTAACAACTTGACTGACAGCGTTGTTCCTGCAGGAATGAGATTGGCACTTCCTCAGAACTGAGCATTTAGGACTCGGCTCTTAGTAACCTTAAACAATGACTGAGCTAAATGACTTGCCGATAAGAGAAAGCCTTAAAGGGCGCACTCCATACGGAGCTCCTCAGTTGCATGTCCCTGTGGCGTTGAACGTGAATGAAAATACTCATGAAATTTCTGAGGATATTCTCATTGACATTATTTCCAGACTGGCGCAATCACTTCGCGAAATTAACCGGTATCCAGATCGCGAATTTACTGCTTTGCGTGAATTGCTGGCCAACTATTTAGGTCACTCACTAACTGCTGAGAATTTGTGGGCGGCTAATGGCTCTAACGAAGTTCTACAGCAAATGTTTATGGCATTTGGTGGCCCAGGCAGAACTGTATTGTCTTTCACCCCGACATACAGCATGTACTCATTGATTGCTCAATCGACAGATACGAAATACATTGAGGTCGAACGTGAGAACAGGTATGAACTATCTGTTGATTTTGTTGTTGCGGCCATAAAGAAGCACAAGCCAGACATCGTGCTTATCTGTTCTCCAAATAACCCAACCGGTACTCCTGTTGAGTTAGCTGTGATTGAAGCCGCTTATGACGCAAGTGAGGGTGTCTTGGTTATCGATGAGGCTTATGCAGAATTCTCGTTGAATGAAAACAGCGCACTATCTCTTCTCCCTGGAAGAGAACGCTTACTGATTAGCCGCACCATGTCTAAGGCTTTTTCTTTCGCTGGTGCAAGAGTCGGTTATCTTGCCGCAGATCCCGCGGTGTGTGATGCAATGCGTTTGGTTCGCTTGCCTTATCACCTGAGTGCTTTGACTCAAGCTGCGGCTGAGGCTGCTCTCAGTCACAGTCCAAGAATGCTTGCCACCGTGTCCGACATCAGAGATCAAAGAGATCGTCTTTACGTAGCTCTCCAGGATTTAGGTCTTGACCCTTATCGAAGTGATGCAAACTTCATCTTGGTTGGGGGTATTTCAAACCCTGAAAAGACTTGGCAAGACTTATTAGACCGTGGAATCTTGGTACGTAATGTTGGCATTCCAAATACCCTGAGGATTACTGCCGGCACTGAGGCTGAAACTACTGCTGTTATTGAAGCCATTTCCGAAATATTGGCTTCGAAGTAGAATTGCTTTATTGCCAGCGTCGGCACCAACCCACCATTTATTTGCTTGAAAGGCAAACCCGATGAGCCGCACCGCATCAATCGAGAGAAAGACCAGTGAGTCTTCAGTTAAGTTGTCCTTGAACCTTGACGGAACTGGAACATCAAGTATCCAGACAACCGTTCCATTCTTTGATCACTTGCTCACTGCATTCTCGAAGCACTCAATGATTGATTTGAACATCGAATCATCAGGGGATACTGACATTGACATTCACCACACAGTTGAAGACACCGCGATTGTTCTCGGTCTTGCTATAAAGCAAGCGCTTGGCGATAAGAATGCGATATCAAGATTTGGCGATGCAACCGTTCCGCTTGATGATGCTTTGGTTAGAGCTGTGGTTGATATTTCAGGTAGACCGTTTCTTTCACACACTGGAGAGCCAGCTGGTTTTGAATTTCACGCAATTGGTGGACACTTCACCGGTTCGCTGGTGCGTCACGTCTTTGAAGCAATCTGCTTGAACGCAGACATTACCGTTCACGTCACCGTGCTCGATGGCAGAGACCCTCACCACATTGCTGAGACTGAGTTCAAGGCTTTTGCTCGAGCACTGAGAAAAGCTGTCGAGCATGATCCACGTGCAGTTGGAGTTCCATCAACCAAGGGCACTTTGTGACCTCACCTAAGGTAGTTGTTCTGGATTATGGCAGTGGCAATATTCACTCGGTCCTAAACGCTCTCAAAGAAGTTGGCGCTGAGGCGGTACTGAGTTCAGATAGAGCAGAGGGGTTAGCCGCTGACGGTTTGGTTGTCCCTGGTGTTGGAGCTTTTGCGGCCGTGATGGAGAAACTTGTCAAAGTCGGTGCACCGAGCATGATTGATCAGAGACTCTCGGCTGGAAGGGCAGTACTAGGAATCTGTGTTGGCTTGCAGGTGATGTTTGATGTTGGTACCGAACATGATTTAGAAACTGAAGGACTGGGTCAATGGCCGGGTCGAATTACCAAGCTTGAATCTGAGACTCTTCCACACATTGGTTGGAATGATGTTCAAGCACCTAAGGGTTCAGTCCTATTTGATGGAGTGGCTGACCAGCAGTTTTATTTCGTGCACTCTTACGGAGCAGCAGAATTTGAACTGGAAGACTCATCGCCTTTTGATAAACCAAAGGTAACTTGGGCAGAGTATGGTTCTAGATTTGTAGCAGCGGTTGAGAATGGCCCATTATCTGCAACGCAATTTCATCCAGAGAAATCTGGTCAAGCTGGGCTAAGGCTATTAGCAAACTGGCTAAAGACTTTATAGATAAAGGAAACCTGAACTTGAACAACAAACTTGTCTTACTTCCAGCTGTTGATGTTGCTGATGGTAAAGCCGTGAGACTTAGCCAAGGTGTTGCTGGCAGCGAAACAGATTACGGTTCTCCCCTGGAAGCTGCGCAGACATTTATTGATGCTGGTGCTGAGTGGATTCACCTAGTCGATCTTGACGCTGCTTTTTCCAGAGGTGAAAATAGGGCAATAATTCGTGAAGTTGTTGCCAATAGTCAGGGCATAAACATTGAACTATCTGGCGGCATTAGGGATACGGAGTCTTTGGAGGCTGCGCTAGCAGCAGGAGCTAGAAGAGTAAACCTTGGCACTGCAGCACTAGAGAATCCGGATTGGACTGCCGAAGTTATCTCTAAATACGGCGACAAGATCGCGGTTGGTTTGGATGTTCGTGGCACGACTCTTGCTGCCAGAGGTTGGACCCAAGAAGGCGGAGATCTATTTGAGGTTCTTGCCAGATTAGAGCAAGCAGGATGCCCTCGTTACGTTGTTACAGATGTCACAAAAGATGGAATGTTGCTTGGACCAAATATTGAAATGTTGAAGCAAGTCATGGATCACACTGATAAGCCAGTTATTGCTTCAGGCGGTATTTCCTCTTTGAATGATTTAGAAGAGCTTAGAAAACTTGTTCCTCTTGGTCTTGAAGGCGCGATTCTAGGTAAGTCGCTTTACGCAGGTAAGTTCACTTTGCAAGAAGCGCTTGAAGTAGCTGGCTAGCGATGTCTGATCACGATAAGTTTTCTGACTCAGCAGGTGTTCCTTGGGAAGGAAGATCTTTTGAAGCAAATCCATTCAGTGGTGACAATGGTTTAGCAGATGAAAAACTGTTAGAGGCGATTGCTAATTTTCAAACTGGTGTTGTTGGTTTGGAGAAAGTTTTTGAAGCTTTTGCATCAGCAAGATTTTTGATTCCACTGGTTGCAGAACTAGGTGAATCTGGAGAAGGCGCTCACGGTCAAAAAGTCGACAAGAGTGCTGACCTCTCTATCGTCACTGTGCTTACTCCTGATAATCAAAAAGGGTTACCGGTGTTTAGTTCTGTTTCAGCGATGACAAAGTGGAACCCGAATGCACGTCCTGTTCCTAACGATGGAAGAAAAGTGTGTCTGGCAGCAGCCAGTGAAGGTAACACTCGAATTGTTTTAGATCCATTGAGCGAAACCGAGCTAGTCATCAGACGTCCAGCAATTGCAGCTATCGCACACGGATTTGCTTGGCTTCCACCAGAGCGAAACCCAGAAGTTGTTGAACTTATCAATCAAAGTGTTGAGAACATTTCTGAGGTTGATAGCTTCACGCTGGTTTGTGGCGATCCAACTTCGAGACTTAGGGGACAGGAACTTCTTTTAGTTGTTTATCTTGAGCCTGGGCTATCCGAGCTTGCACTAAAAGGCATTGAAGGCCAATTGTTCGAACAGCTTGGTGCTTCAGAACGTTTTGTGGAACTAGTTGACTCGTTAGCAGTCAAATTCTTGCCAACTAATTAACTGGACCAGTAAATTTCTCGCCTGGGCCTTGGCCTGGCTCATCTTTGATTGTTGAAGCTTCCCGGAAGGCTAGTTGCAGACTTCGGAGTCCATCTCTTAGTGGCCTGGCATGGTGATCGCCTAAATCTGGGGAACTGGCTGAAATCAAGCCAGCTAAAGCAGTGATTAGCTTCCTGGCTTCGTCGAGGTCACCTTTATAGCCGTTTTCTGCCAAACCGACCTGGACGGCTGCTGCGCTCATGAGGTGCACGGCCGTGGCAGTGATAACTTCAACGGCTGGGACATCCTCTAGCTCGCGGAGGGCTTGGTTCTCTAAATCATCTGACATTTAGGGCTTCACTTTCGACTCTGTTCTCTGCTAGGCTACTTGACGGCTCTGCGGATTAACCTCTGCAGTCAGAAGTGGATTCATTTCCCACCCGCGACTACCGATTTCTTTAGGTGGCCGGGTAAAGCTTTGAACTTTCAGTTCTGCGCGTTAGCAAGTAAATACTTGCATGGACGTGGCCAAATAAGTCACGTCAAAAGGAGCAGCAGATCAGCGATCCGCGTATTAACGAACGAATTCGTGTCCCTGAGGTACGCCTAGTTGGACCTAAAGGTGAACAGCTAGGAATCATCAATATCGAAGAAGCCCTGCGTATGGCGCAGGAAATCGACTTAGATTTGGTGGAAGTATCTCCAGGTTCAGAGCCACCAGTGTGTAAATTGATGGATTTCGGTAAGTTCAAGTACGAAGCGGCCCAGAAGATCCGTGAAGCGAGAAAGAACCAGACCAACACAGTTATCAAGACTGTTCGGTTTGGATTGAAAATCGATGATCACGACTATGGGACTAAAAAGGGTCAGATCGAACGCTTCTTGAAAGCTGGCGACAAGGTCAAAGTGATGGTCGTCTTCCGTGGCCGTGAGCAATCACGTCCGGAGATGGGTGTCAAGTTGTTGCAAAAGGTTGCTGAAGAAGTAACTGAGTTTGGTGTTGTTGAGTCGAGTCCTTCGGCAGATGGCAGAAGCTTGGTCATGGTTATCGCTCCATTACGTAACAAGGCAGAAGCAAAAGCTGAAGCCAAGCGTTTAGCTGATAAGCAAGCTAAAGCTACAAAGACTGAGACCGAAACTAAGGATTCTGCGGCTGAAACCGCAGATTAGAAAAACAGGAGAGAAGTTATGCCAAAGCAGAAGACCCACTCTGGCGCTAAGAAGCGTTTCCGCTTCACAGGTAGCGGCAAGTTGATGAAGCAGCAAATTAACATGCGCCACAACCTCGAGCACAAGTCGAGCCGTCGCACCCGTCGTCTAAACCAAGATCAGGTTGTTAGCGCAGCCGACTTCAAGACCATCAAGAAGCAGCTCGGCCACTAGCCCAAGCTATTCACATAATTTTTTAGGAGAAACTAATGGCAAGAGTAAAAAACGCAGTAAACGCGTTGAAGAAGCGTCGCACAGCACTTGAACGTGCCAAGGGTTACCGTGGTCAGCGTTCACGTCTATACCGCATGGCTAAGCAGCAGGTTCTGCACTCCCTGGTCTATGCATACAACGACCGTCGCGATAAGAAGGGTAACTTCCGTCGTCTATGGATTCAGCGTATTAACGCAGCATCTCGTGCTAACGGACTGACATACAACCGTCTAATCCAGGGTCTAAACCTTGCAGGCGTTGCAGTTGACCGTCGTATCTTGGCTGACCTTGCAGTGAACGAACCAAAGGCTTTTGCTTCTTTGGTAGCTACTGCTAAGGCTGCATTGCCAGCGAACACCTCAGCTCCAAAGGTTCACTAGAGCCTGTGCTAATCGATCCCAAAGCCGCTAAGGTTCGTGGGGTTGCCAAGCTAGTCAAGAAAGATGCCCGGTCAGAAACCGGGCTCTTTCTGCTTGAGGGACCGCAAGGTTTCCGTGAGGCGCTCAATCGACCAAAACTCATCCTCGAAGCATTTGCTACCGAGGAGGCTTTGGCACGCCATCCGGAACTATTCGCCCAAGCTGCAAGCTCAAGAGTTGAAGTTCAACTAGTCAACGATGCAGTGCTTGCTGCGCTATCAGATACCAATACACCTCAAGGTGTGGTTGCAGTTTGTGAGCAGTTTGATGTGTCACTAGATGACATCATTGCGACCAAGCCAAAGTTAGTCGTCTTACTCTCACAGATTAGAGATCCAGGCAATGCTGGAACTGTTCTAAGAGCAGCTGATGCTGCTGGTGCCGATGCAGTTATTTTCAGCTCAGGTAGCGTGGATATTTATAACCCTAAGGTTGTTAGATCAACTACCGGTTCGATGTTCCACTTGCCATTTGCTGTTGATGTTAACATCAATGAAGCAGTAAAAGCACTCAAGAGTGCTGGAATTCAGATTCTTGCTGCCGATGCGTCAGGTAAAGCCCTTCCTGAACTATCTGATGAACTGCAAAAACCAACTGCATGGCTATTTGGTAATGAAGCTTGGGGTTTTGAACCTGAAGTACTTGCTCTTGCTGATCTGACTGTTGCAGTTCCTATTTATGGCGCTGCTGAGTCACTCAACCTGGCAACTGCTGCCAGTGTCTGTCTTTACTCCTCGGCATTTGCCCAGAACTTAACACCTAGCTAAGCGTAAGCAAAAAGCACTAGCGGATATACTTGAACCTAATGTCAGAACATAGCCCAATCACTAAAGCATCTGTTGATGCCATAGTTTCTGATGCCCTGAAGTTGATCGCATCTGCTGTCGATCTTGCTTCTCTGAAATCTGTTAGAGCAAGTGCGGTTGGGGATGGCTCAGCCATTGCCTCATTGAGTTCATCACTTGGAAAGCTTCCAGCTGATCAGAAAGCTGATGCTGGCAAGCTAATTACTGCAGCCAGAGCAACTGTCAACGAGGCATTTGCTACAAAGGAAGCAGAGTTCTATGCCATTGAACAGTCCGCCAAATTGGCAGCCGAAAAGGTGGATGTCACAGCAGCACCACACACTCAAGTTCTTGGGGCAAGACACCCGTTATCGCTATTGCAGGATGAAATCTCAGATATTTTCATTGGCATGGGTTGGGAAATAGCCGAAGGACCTGAAGTTGAGAGCGAATGGTTCAATTTCGACGCTCTAAACTTTGACGCTGATCACCCAGCTCGTGCGATGCAGGACACATTCTTTGTTGAACCGGTTGAGCAGCACCTTGTACTTCGAACTCATACCTCACCAGTTCAGGTTCGTTCATTATTGGAGCGAGAGTTACCGGTTTATGTTCTATGTCCCGGGCGGGTATTCAGAACAGATGAACTGGACGCAACTCACACACCGGTCTTCCATCAGGTTGAAGGTCTTGCTGTTGATAAAGGCTTGACCATGGCAGATCTCAAGGGAACTCTTGAGCATTTCGCCAGAATCATGTTTGGTCCAGATTCCAAGATTCGTCTTCGTCCATCTTTCTTCCCATTCACTGAACCTTCAGCTGAACTCGATGTTTGGCATCCAGGTGCTAAAGGCGGAGCTCGTTGGGTTGAGTGGGGTGGCTGTGGAATGGTAAATCCAAATGTTCTCCGTGCAGCTGGAATTGATCCAGAGGTTTATTCAGGTTTTGCTTTCGGTATGGGCATCGAAAGAACTTTGATGTTCAGAAACGATGTCAAAGACATGCACGACATGGTTGAAGCGGATGTTCGCTTCTCTCAGCAGTTCGGGGTGGTGCTCTAATGAGAATTCCACTGTCTTGGTTAGCTGAATATGTTGCACTTCCTAAAGACTCAACTGCTGATGCAGTTATGGCAGAACTTGTCAAAGTTGGTTTGGAAGAAGAAGGTTCGCATTCATATAACCTTCAGGGTCCAATTGTTGTGGGTCAAGTTCTTGAGTTTGTCGAAGAAGAACAAACTAACGGTAAAACAATTCGTTGGTGTCAAATCAGAGTTGCTCCTAGCGGATCTAAAGCTGCCGATGGCGGACTAGATGTTCGAGGCATTGTTTGTGGTGCAAGAAACTTTGAAGTCAATGACAAGGTAGTTGTTACTTTGCCAGGAGCGGTACTGCCTGGAGATTTCAAGATTGCGGCAAGAAGTACTTACGGTCACACCAGTGACGGCATGATTGCATCCGCTCGTGAACTTGGTGTTAGCGATGACCATGACGGAATCCTGCGCCTAAAAGAGATTGGTTTAGACCCAGAAATAGGCTCAGATGCCTTGGCTTTATTGAATCTCAATGATGAAGCTGCAGAAGTAAATGTCACACCGGATAGGGGATACTGTTTCTCGATTAGAGGCATTGCTCGTGAGTTCTCGCACGCAACCGGAGCAGCCTTCACCGATCCGATTTCAAAAGTAAATCCTGTAAAAACTGATGGCTTTGGACTAAAGATTTCAGATGCTGCACCAATCAGAGGCAAAGTTGGTTCAACTAAGTTTGTGGTTCGTTCGGCTTCTAATGTGAACGCTAAGGCGCAAACACCAGCTTGGATGGTGTCAAGACTAAAGCTCTCAGGCATGCGATCAATCTCAGTTGTAGTTGACATTACCAACTATGTAATGCTCGAACTTGGTCAGCCAATTCACGCTTACGATCAAACAAAAGTAAAAGATGGACTAATCGTTCGTCGAGCAAATAAAGGCGAATCTCTAGTCACTCTTGATGGTCAGACTCGTTCATTGCATGAAGAAGATTTAGTAATTGCAGATGGATCTGTTGCTATTGGTTTAGCGGGAGTTATGGGTGGGCAGAGCACTGAAGTATCTCTCGAAACTACTTCAGTTCTAATTGAAGCTGCGAACTTTGATGGTGTGTCAATTGCTAGAACTGCGAGAAGACACAAGCTTCCTAGCGAAGCATCAAAACGCTTCGAGCGTGGCGTTGATTCCAACATTGCCGAATACGCTGCAGCAAGAGTTATTCAACTACTGGAAGAACTCACTGGAGCTAAGGCTGATGCACTCGGTGCTTATTTTGATGAAACTCCTGCAACTGCAAAAGTTTTCTTACCTGCAGATTTCGCAACAAGCATCACAGGTGTTGCGTATTCAGCCAAAGAGATAGTTGAGACTCTTACAGACATTGGCTGTGTAGTTGCCACAGTTTCTGATGGCTATGAAGTGTTGCCACCATCATGGCGACCAGATTTGACTCACAAGACTGATCTTGTTGAAGAAGTTGCCAGAATCACCGGTTACGACAGAATTCCTTCACGACTTCCAGTAGCTCCTCCTGGTAAAGGTTTGACCACAAGACAAAAGCACCGTCGCTCGGTTGCGAACCAGCTTGCTGCTACAGGACACACTGAAGTTTTGAACTATCCTTTCTTGACTCACGCGCAGAACTCGCACTTTGCAGATGAAAAAGACACGAGAGTGGTGCTTGCTAATGCGATGCAGGAAGAAGTTAATGAACTTCGTTTGAGCATCTTGCCTGGGCTAATCGATGCGGCTAAGCGCAATCTGTCGAGAACGCTAACTGATCTAGCGATTTATGAACTTGGTTTGGTTTTCTTACCTTCAGCTTCAGACGAAAAGGTTTCGCTACCAATTGGTACTTCGTTACCTAACGAACAAGATTTAGCAAAGCTCCATGCGAGTATTCCCAACCAACCGCTTACCCTTGGTGCTTTATTTGTAGGAGACAGGCTCTCACAGCAGGTCGGTAGAAAAGCTTTGAAGGCTAGTTACTCTGATGCTATTCAGGCTGCAAGAACAGCAGCACATTCTGTTGGCGTTGAAATTTACCTTGAGCAGGCAACGCCTAAGGGTTATCACCCTGGTCGAACAGCAGCTATAAAAGTTCAGGGTTCTGATGCTCTTCTCGGTTTTGCAGGTGAACTTCATCCTGAATTAGCAGTTGAAAACGATCTGCCAAGACAGGTAGCGGTTCTTGAACTAAACCTTGAGGTCCTATTCGCTAACGCTCCAGAACTTATTCAAGCTCAGGCCGTTTACACGCACCCGGCAGCAACCCAAGACCTTTCATTAGTAATAGATCAAACCATTCCAGCAGGTGATGTCTTGGAAGTTTTGAAAGTAGCCGCTGGCGAACTACTAGAAGAGATTGTCTTAGTTGATGACTATCGAGGAAATAATTTAGCAGAGGACAAGAAGTCTTTGACTTTCGCATTGCGATTTAGAGCCAAGGATCGCACTTTGACTCAGGTCGAGGCAACGGAGTCTCGAGACGCTGCAGTAACTGCAGCAAATGCCAAATTCGGCGCAACCATCAGAACCTAACCACTTAGAACACAAGGAGACAGCCATGAAACTTAGGGTTGCCGTTGCTGGTGCCAGTGGCTACGTCGGTGGTGAACTGATTGGTCTAATCCAACAACATCCAAATCTTCAACTTGTTACTGTCACCGCAAATAGTAATGTTGGGCAATCTCTCGGTTCTATTCATGAAGTTGATGACAAGTTTGCTGAATTAGTTTTACAAGAAACGTCAAAAGAGGTCTTAGCGGATCACGATGTTGTTTTTCTAGCACTGCCACACACCAAGTCAGCAGAAGTAGCGCAGTGGCTTAGCGCTGAAACTTTGGTTTTGGATTGCGGTGCTGATTTCAGATTGGAATCAGCAGAAGATTTTGAGAAGTTCTATAAATCCCCGCATGCAGGTACTTGGGCCTATGGCATGCCAGAACTTCTAGTGTCAAAGGACGTCAAGTTACGTGAGCAACTAGCCGGAGCTAAAAGAATTGCTGTGCCAGGCTGTAATGCGACAGCGGTAACCCTAGCCTTCGCTCCATTACTCGCTTCAGGTGTCATTGAACCAAAAGATCTAGTCTCAACACTTTCAGTTGGAACCAGTGGTGCCGGTAAGAATTCAGAAGTAAATGATGGCAATAAGCCAGCGCTTAGCTCTGCCTATGCCTATCAAGTTGGCGGCGTACATAGACATATTCCTGAGATTGCTCAGAATCTCAATAGAGTGTCTGGTTTCGGAATTACACTCACCTTCACACCAGTTTTGGTTCCAATGTTTAGAGGAATTCTTGCAGTAAACACAGCCGAACTAGTTGCTGGTAAAACTTTGAGTGATGTTCGATCTGCATTTGAATCTGCATATTCGTCAGAACATAACATCCAATTACTAGCCGATGGCGATTATCCAAACACAGCCCATGTTGAACACAAGAACTTAGCTCTTATCGGTTTTGGTATTGATGAAGTAACTAATCGAGTGGTTGTCATAAGTGCTATCGATAATTTAGTCAAAGGAACTGCAGGAGCTGCGATCCAGAGCTTGAACATCGCCTCAGGTTTCAAAGAAGATACTGGGTTGGCTAATGATTAGTGCCGATAATAACAACTTGGACTTGGTGAGACTAAAGACACAGACGTTAGTTGAATCAGCTCCTTGGATTCGAAAGTTCCAGGGTGAGATTCTGGTAATCAAATTTGGTGGAAATGCCATGGTGGATGAGGGCTTAGAACAGGCATTCGCTGAAGACATTGCTTATCTTCAACTAGTTGGTATCAAGCCAGTTGTGGTCCACGGGGGAGGCCCACAGATCTCAGCGAAACTATCTGCAGCCGGTATTGAAAGCAAATTTGTCGATGGCTTGAGAGTTACTACGCCAGAGGCAATCAGCATTATTCGAGATGTCTTACGCGATGAGATAAGCGTCCCGTTGGCCAAAATGATTGAAGACTCTGGTGCTAAGGCACAGGTTTTAAACGGCGAGAGTGAAGGACTATTCACAGCAAGTATCACTCGAGAAGATTTAGGTCTTGTTGGTGAAGTTACTTCTATAAATGTTTCTGTGATCAATAAAGCCATTGCGCAGGATCTAGTCCCAGTAATTTCAACCGTTGGTCCAGATAAGACTGGTCAGTTATTGAATGTGAATGCTGACCTAGCCGCATCTTCGTTAGCCGTTGCTCTTGGAGCTTCAAAGCTAGTGGTGCTTACTGATGTTGCTGGTCTTTATAGCGACTGGCCAAACAAGGATTCACTAGTTAGTGAGATCACCTTGGGTGAACTTGAAGAATTACTTCCAGATTTAGAGTCAGGGATGATTCCAAAGATGACTGCAGCCCATGCAGCTGTCAGTGAAGGTGTGCCACAGGCGCACATCATCGACGGACGTATTCCACACTCTGTGCTACTAGAAATTTTCACACCATCAGGCATAGGTACTTTAGTTCTTCCATAGGTAAGAAAGATAAACATGACTAGACACTTCCTGAAAGATGATGACATCTCAGCTCAAG
>Ga0214921_10005377_pt1 | contig 18135 bp, 18 predicted proteins | sample LL1505_MetaG_FD_177992 | JGI IMG/M metagenome (GOLD analysis project Ga0214921, IMG submission 177992) | Freshwater microbial communities from Lake Lanier, Atlanta, Georgia, United States - LL-1505 | ecosystem: Environmental > Aquatic > Freshwater > Lake | place: USA: Georgia | collected... | reverse complement strand
TAGTTAGGCAAGACTATATTTGTTTAATTATTTCCCGTCGTATAGAAGACTGGGCTCGAGGTACAGGATGACCGCCTCTGTAATGCCCTAATATAGTATCGGACTAAGCAACTCGCATAATGTCTTTTGTTCTCCCGGCAACGGGAGAAGTACGTCCACACAATCTGCATAATATATCAGCTACGCAGTGTTTATTATTAACAACAAAGAAAGAAAAAAGTTTTAAGACGTGAGTCTTAAAACAGAGTGAGCTTGCTCACTCTCGAATATAAATAATCATATGAAGATTAATGAATTATTGGATACATCACAGATTGAAGATTTAGATGAAAGCCTATTAGGTCTTTTGGGCACAGGAGTGGGATTAGCTGCAAGAGGTGCTGGAGCTCTTCTTAAAGGATCTAAAACTGGTAAGCAGGCATTACAGGCTGTGGGTCGTAGAGTTGCTCCTACCATGGCTGCTAGTACTGGCAAAGCAGATAGAATACTAAGAAGTGCCGGAGTCGATACTAGTACTTGGTTAAACTCTAAATGGCGTGATGTGCTAGCTTGGCAGATTCAAAGAAAAGGCATGAAAGCCTTTAAGGCTGGGCAGGCAGCAGCCTATGAAAATGGTAAAATAGCCACTAATCTAGTAAGTGACTTGGGATTATCAGCATTTGGGCTAGCCACATTGGCATATGATTTAACCAGTTATTATCATACTAGACAGGCTCTTCAAGAAAAGTATGCCAATGATCCAGATAAATTAGATCAGGCATTGAACGAATTAAATGTAGGCATGGTAGCCTCTGTTTTTCTTCCTAGAGTAGTAGGTACACTAGGCAAAATGACCAGTAAGGTAGTAGGCAGTATCATAGGTAAAGTAGCAGGACCACGTGCTGGTGCATTTACAAAGTTTTGGGGAGGCATGGTGGCCAAAGCAGGTGAAGCAAGTGCCATGGCTATTTTCCGTAGTGATGCAGGTAAAAAATGGTTAGCTGATTCCTTGGCATTCGTGTCCACAGGTATAGGTGTTGCATCAAAGTTATTGTCAGCATTAGGTGATTTAATCAAGGCCGCTGGCGGTGTTATTTCTGATCTTTTTAACACTTTATTTGACAATCCCAACTTAATCAGTATAGGCGTAGCTGGTAAATGGTTGCCTAGTGGCATGGGAGACAAGCTACCTTGGCAAAAAGACAAAGATAAAGAAGAACCTACTCCGGCTAAAAAGGATTAAAGCAAGGGCATTCCGCTATTTTTAGTCATCTCAATATTGTCTTTGATAATTTCGTTTATGATTTTTCTATCTTCGTAACCGTAAACATGGAATAGTTCTTGACTGGTTACGCCGCCTCTCATATACCAACATATACGAAAAATTTCGTCCTTGATAGATTTTGCTGTGTTGTCGTAATTTACAATTAGATCTATAATGTCAGAATCCGACATATAGGTTATTTTTTTCCGAAAAAATTTGATGGATCCAATGTTACAGAAAGATCTGTTTCGTGTTGACAGTTATCACAGGTCACGTGTTGTTTGGGCAAATCCCAGATTTCTTTATTTTTTTCTAATTTCTTTTTGATTTCTTGGAAAAAATGTCTTTCGGTATTTTGTAACCACTCGCTGATGAACTCCATATCTTCTACAACTTCGTTGCCTACTCTAACACTTTCGATACTGCTGATAAAAAGTTTTACTTGTATTTCACTAATGGTTCGATAGATTTCAGCCTGCATACTTTTTATTTTTTCTGGACCATTTTCTTCTTCTGCAAGATCACTTTTGTTTAATTGGAACAACATTTTTTGCAATTTAAAATTTTCTATATTAAAGTCTGTGACTTCTTTATAGGTTAACGGTCTTAAATTAATAGTTAGATCGTCTATGGTAATTTTTCCATCATAAGTTTGATTATTAAAATAGTCTAACATTTTAGTAAGATCTATTTGATAGTCATTTTCGTGATCACATTCTGAGCAAGTGTGACTGATATCCAGTCCTTCTCCATAAGTGGCGATTCTTATGCCGATCAATAATGTATCGATGTCAATACTGGGAATTTCATTGCCTGATTTAATATATGGACAGCAGCTTTCTATTACTTTGGTAGTGCTTTCACCGTTCATTAAGGCATCAGGAGTTTTAAAAATAATTTCATCCATACCGGTCATGCTGAAGATAGGCACATTATTATGGTCTCCCTGTAATGAATTATTCTTGTAAAAAAGACCTTTACTGGGGAGACTAATGTAAATTTTCGGTTGTCGAAAATATTTCTGTAATGGATTACTTTGAATTGACATAGTTACTCCGATAAATATAACTATGGTATTTATATACGCATTTTACCGGTAAAAAAAATATGGCAAAAGAAGACGGTGTTGTTAAAAAAGTAGCCGATGCAGCAGATAAAGCATCTAAAGGGCTGGAAGGGTTTGCTAAACAAGCCGGAAGAGCCGATAAAGCTTTAGATTCTTACACTGGATCAGTTGAAGCAGCAGCAGCAGGTGCAGTTGATTTATTAACAACACCTTGGAGGAAGATGGCTCAACTCATAGGCACCAATACGGAAGCCTTTGAGCAGTTAAACAAAACTGGTATGAGTTTTGGTAACAGCATGAACAACATACGCATGAGTGCAGCAGATATGCGTATGGGACTCGATGAGTTTACTAGGTTCATGGGAGAGAATCAAAAAAGTTTTGCCAGTCTTGGCGGTACTGTAGGTAAAGGTGCTCAGAATTTTGCTGAAATGAGCAAGCTCATGCAGGCCAACAGTGAAAAATTAACCCAAATGGGTTATGGCTATGAGGAATTAAATCAAATATTGGCCATTCAAGTTGGTGCCAGTAAGGCCAAAATAGAAGGCGATGAAGCCGCTAGAAAAAGACAAATTGACGGTGCAATAAAACTAGCCGAAGAAATGGACGGGTTAGCCAAGCTCACTGGTGTTAGTAGAAAAGAACAAGAAGAAACAAGAAAAGCTCTTCAAAAAGACATGGCATTTGAAGCTGCCATGCGTCAAGAAACACGCAACATGACCAAGGAGGATGCTGAAAAATATAGAGCAGCCATGATGGATCTTGTAGCGACAACAGAAGCTACTCAAGGTGCTGCTGCCGGTGCTGCTATTAAAGAATCGATAATAACCGGAGGTAGTTTACAAAGTGGTGAAGCCATGGCTCATGCTTCTTTGAATAATGAAGCATATCAAAAATCCATGGAAGCTAGGGAAAAAATCAAGCAAGGTGATTATGAAGGAGCCAAACGATCTAAAGAATCATCGGATGCTGCTGCAATAACTTCACAAAATAGTGACGCAAATCTCAGTGTGGCAAGGTATGTGGGAGGCACTGCCGGTAATGTGGCCAAGGGTACAATGGCTGCTACTCAAACACAATTTGAAGGTTTGAAATCTTTAGAAGATCAAGCAAAAAGAAATGGTGAGATCATTTCAGATGTTAATGAGTTAATGGGCCGACAGAAGGCTGCTATAAAGGCAGAACAAGAAGCTAGGGATGGCGTAACAGCAGCCATGATAACCACAAAGAATAGACTAGCTGATGCAACTGCTGCTACTACTAGGGTAGTAGGCGAAACCATGGGCAAAGGGTCTAAGATGGAACAGGACATGCTTAAGGTTTCCGACAAGAATAGTGCATCTAAGCGGGATGAGTACGCTGACAAGCTTAGGAAAAGTCCTGTTAAAGATGCTATGCAAGTAGGTGCAGATCTTGCAGGCACAGCAGTTGTGGGATTAGATAAGTTAGCTGATGCAGCTACTAAATTAAGTGAAGAATTAATAAAATGGTATGCAGAAATTAAAAAACAAAATAATGAAAGAACTCCGACAAGAACCCCTGGATCTAGAGATGGGGGCACATTAGAAAAAACAGGTAGTCCTATAGAACCCATGGATGCACTTGTTAAAATTCACAAAGGGGAAACAGTATTAAGTCCAGAATCTACTAAAAACATGGCCAAACAATTATCTGAGGGCAGAGAAGGAATGACACAAATGTCACCAGCATCAATTTCTAAGATGCTTGGCCAACCAGGTGGTGCTGCAACTAAATCAGCGGGCGGTGCTATGCCTGGAATTGACATTAATAAAATACTCACAGACATTAAGACCACAGTCAGTAAGGTAGAAATCAGTAACTGGCCAACAGAAATTAAAGAGATTGGCAAAGCAGCATCAGTTCAGACTCAGCCCAAAGCTAAACCTGCTGCCGATGCTTCGGCGGAAGTGGTAAAAAAATCAATTGCAGAGGGCGAGGCAGCAAGGGCTAAGTTAGCAGCAGAAACTAAAGGCATGAATCAGCAGGAAGCTGCGGATCAAATGCAAAAAAGAACAGAACAACTAGCCAAGGAAAAACAACCTGAAGCGAAGCCAGCAGAAGTTAAATCTCCTAATACTTCAGAGTCTTATAAAATCAATGGCAAGGAAGTTGGCAAGGAAGACTTTGACAAGCATATGGAAGCTAATCCAGCCTTGGCTAAACTAATGGACAGTGCCAAAGCTAATTTAGCCAAAGTTAATAGTGATGCAGGCAGTGTAGGTGGTATGACACCCAGTGTTGGTGGCAGCGGTGATGCAGTAGCAGAGGCGGCCGCTTCAATGGAACGTATGAAAGCCCAGCAGGCACAATTTAACAAGGATGTTGAAGACGCAGAATTAGAAAGATTAATAGCTCAACAAGCTAATTTGAAAAAAACTCAAGATGTTGTCAATGAAGAATTAGGTGTCAAACAACAAGCCAATGAAAAAGAGTTAGATTTCACCAATAGTTTTGTGTTAACAACTGCGGGGTTGAATAATCGTCAACGAGAGATGCACGGTGAATTAGCCAAGTTGACCTTAGAGGATAGTAAAGAAAAATTAGAGGCAAATAAAAAACAACAGGAAGCAACATTAGCTGAAATGAGGGCCATAGATTCCAAAGCCAATGCCATAGAAGCAACAGCTAAAAAAGAAGGTCGTGCTTTGACAGAAAGTGAAGAAGCACAGGTTAAGGCATTGGATGAAGAAGCTAGTGCAAAGAGCAAAGCCAGGCAAAAAGAAAATGCTCGTATGGCAGATGAGAATAAGGTATTAGAAAGATTAATTCGAGATAAAACAATGGCCGAAAAGGCTGGCATGGAAACATCCATAGCCGAGAATGGCAAAATAGTCAAAGTAATGGAGCAAAATTCCAAGAAAATTGCCGAGGATATTAAAGAGGCCTTGCCAGTTAAGGATGTAAGTGCATCGTCAGAAGAAGTAGGTGATGTATATCAGAAACACGGTGAATCTGTTTTAGGATTTGCCAAATTGTATACAGATGAACAAATGGCCACTTATAAAGAAGGTGCAGAAACTTCTTTAAAACAAAACAAAGAACAACTAGAAGAAAATAATGTAGAACTAGCAGGGTTACGTACTAAGGCAATGGAAAGCGAATTGTCCACTGCTGAACAACAAAAAATAAAACGTCTTGAAACTGAAAACGCTCTTTTAGAAAGTGGTATCAAATATAACGAAGCAGAAATCGAAGCTTACAACAAAGCTGAAAATGAAAAGAAAGGTATTGTTACAAAATCAGCTGAGGCACAGGTAGCAGCAACTGAAAAAGTATCTGCTGACATCAAGCAAGAATTATCCGGTATAATGGAAAATGTAGGCGATAATTTTGATGAAGTAATGACTAATAGTGTAGACGAATTCGGCAGTAATTTTGATGAAGTTATAGGAGGACAACTTTTAGAGAACATGGATCTTGGTGAAAAATCTGCAGACAATTCCGCAGAAAAAATCATGGCTGACATAAAAGATTCCTTGCCTACAAGTGATGTTGACTTGGAAAAAATAGGCGAGAATATGTTGGCAAACTTGGGCAAAGACGAAAAGTATAGTGAAAATAAAGAAGATCCCACAGAAAGAATTAAGGCCGATATAAAAGCAGAGACCACAAACAAGGCCAAAAATACTAAATTTAGTGACATCAGTATAGATGCTAACGGAATGCCGGTGATTAGAAGTAAAGCTGAAAGTCTTAAAAAAGAAGAACCTAAAAAAGAACCAAGTCCAGGCAAAAAGATTAATCCAGAAACTGGAGAAGAATACACTCCGGTTGATGAATCTGCTAAAACACCGTCTGCTAAGGATGGTGCAAAGGAACAAAAATCGAACCTAGACGATGTAGTAAAGAAACTAGAGTTGTTAAATACTACCATGAATGCTCTTATAAAGAAAACTGAGGATATATCGTCTAAACAAATTCAAGCTACAAAAAGTATTGCCAGTGGTAATCTATTTGGGGCAAGATAATGAGTTGGCGTAGATATTTCAGTCCCGTATCGGTTAACAATCAAACTGGCACAGTTAGTCCCATGAGCAATAACGGCAGTAAAGCCGGACCTGCACGTAGTAATTACAGCAGTTATTTGCCAGATATCTATGTAGGTAGTCCCAATAGAATAGAACGTTATATGCAGTATGATACCATGGACATGGATCCAGAGGTCAATGCAGCATTAGATATTCTGGCAGAATTTTGCACACAGAAAAATAAAGAAAATAACACAACCTTTCATCTTAGTTTTAAAGACAAGGCCACAAATACAGAAATCCGTGTTCTAAGAGAATATCTTCAACAGTGGTTTAAACTACAACAGTTTGACACAAGATTTTTTCGCATGGTCCGTAATACTTTCAAGTATGGCGATGCGTTTTTTATTAGAGATCCAGAAACACAAAAATGGTTTTATGTAGATCCTAGCAAATTAGTCAAAGTTATTGTTAATGAAAGTGAAGGCAAAAAGCCTGAACAGTATGTGGTCCGTGATTTGGCACCTAATTTTCAAAATTTAGTAGCCACTCAAATACAGACTAGTCCTAATCAAACTAATAATAGAGGTAGTAATTATGTGGCTGGCGGCGGCCAAGCTAGAGGAGCAACAGGTGCGTACCCTACACAATATGGAGATAGATTCCATATTGGTGAAAATGAAATGGCCATTGATGCTGCCCATGTAATACATTTAAGTTTGAGCGAAGGGTTAGATAATAATTATCCATTCGGCAATAGTTTATTAGAACAAGTGTTTAAAGTATACAAACAAAAAGAACTATTAGAAGATGCTATTCTAATCTATCGTATACAACGTGCTCCAGAGCGTAGAATATTTTACATTGATGTAGGCAACATGCCCAGTCACATGGCCATGAGTTTTGTGGAACGTGTTAAGAATGAAATACATCAGCGTCGCATTCCTAGTCAAAGTGGGGGCGGAATGAATGTGATCGACAGTGCCTACAATCCATTAAGTATTAACGAAGATTATTTCTTCCCTCAAACTGAAGGTGGCCGAGGCAGTAAAGTTGAAACTTTACCTGGCGGTACAAACTTAGGTGAAATTGATGACCTTAAATACTTTACGAATAAACTTTTTAGAGCTCTAAGGATTCCTAGCAGTTACCTACCTACTGGTGCGGACGACAGCCAGGCGCAGTATAACGACGGAAGAGTAGGTACTGCTTATATTCAAGAGTTACGTTTCAATAATTACTGTATGAGATTGCAAAGTCTCATATCCAGTGTGTTTGATGAGGAATTTAAGCGTTATCTACATGTTCAAGGTACTAATATTGACAGTAGTTTATTTGAAATAAGATTCCAACCACCACAGAACTTTGCCAGTTATCGTCAAGCTGAAGTTGACGGGCAGAGAATCAACACATTTAACACTATACAGGCTGTGCCTTATATCAGTAAGCGTTTTGCCTTGAAGAGATTCCTGGGGCTCAGCGAAGAAGAGATGGCAGAAAACGAAAACTTATGGAAGCAAGAGAAAGGTATGAGTTCTGTAAGTGGCACGGATGCCAGCGGAGAATTACGCAGCACAGGCATTAGTGCTGCTGGCATAGACAGTGATCTAGAATTGACCAGTGATACTAGTGCTCCAGAAGATATGGCCCAGGCTGCCGGAGGTATGCCGCCAGGCGTTGATACTGGCATGGGTGCAACAGCACCAGCAGCGGCTCCTCCAGTTTAATAAATAGATGTATGATCTTAAGAGAATTATTCTATCTTAATCCTGAAACACAAAAAGTCAGCAACGATTTTAGATTCGATGCGGCCCGTGATGTGACGGAATTACTGCGTAGTGACACAAGAAAAACCAGACTAACTTTAAAACAGATAAATGATTTAAGGAAGAGTTCGGAAGCCCATATTTTAGAAATGGAAGAAGATTTGACATTTGTACAAAGTATGTATGGCGCCGAACCTGCAGCACCAGCAGCTTAAATTATAAAGGATTAAAGATGGATTGGAATCTCAGTTTATATGGCTTGATTAGCCAGCAGCATAGAAATTTTATACCTGTTTTTGAAAAGTTTTTTTCGCAGGTAAAGCCAGCAAATGTTGTAGAAGTTGGCACTGGCCAGGGTGGTACAGCATTGGCTCTTAATAATGTGTTAAAGAATTTAAATTATACATATTCATACACTACCTATGATGTGATTAATTTAGGTCAATTTCAACAATTAAGGGATGATGGCATTATTGTACGTTGTTGTAATTTGTTCAATGATGATTATAAAACCATTAAAGAAAGTAACTATGACGAAATTAAAAATGCTATTCAACGTCCAGGTACTACAGTGTTAATGTGTGATGGTGGTAATAAAATCAATGAAGTTAATTTGCTAGCAGATTTGCTCAAGCCAGGTGATTATATTATGGCCCATGATTATAGTGAAACCAAAGAGTATTTTGAAACTCATATCAAAGCCCCCAATGAATGGCTATGGTGTGAAATTACTTTTGCAGATGTACAGGAAGCATTAGATAGAAATAAGTGTGTTCCTTATATGCAGGAGGAATTTCAGTCTGTTGTTTGGATGTGCAGACGTAAACCTCTATGAAAAGAAGTTTTGTGTTCGGCAATGGTCGAACACGATTGAATATAGACTTTGATGAAGTTAAGCCATACGGATCTATCTATGCCTGTAATGCTGTATATAGGGATTACAGGCCAGATTATCTTGTGGCAGTAGACACCAAGATGGTTGAAGAAATCAATCAAGCTGGTTATCAAAAGAATAATTCAGTCTGGACAAACTATAATATAAAATATAAAAATTTTGAAAAGTTTAACTACTTTGAGCCTAATTTAGGTTGGAGTAGTGGACCCACAGCATTGAATTTAGCTACTAGCCACGGACCTAATGAGGTCTATATTTTTGGTTTTGATTATTCAGGCCTTAATGGCAAATTAAACAATGTATATGCTAATACTTTTAATTATAAGAATAGTAAAGACCCTGCAACTTATAACGGTAACTGGCTAAAACAAACAGACACAATTATTAAAAATAACCCTAATATAAATTATTTTAGAGTTAATGTAGAAAATTTTTACGAGACTAATTGGAAATATCCCAACTATAAAAGTGTACTTTTTAAAGATTTTAAGGATCTTATCAAAGACTGGGAAAAAATACGTTAAAATTACACCATTATCAACCAATTTTTACAGTTATATGTAAATATACTTGACAGCTCATTACCTATAGGAGAACAAAATGACAGATCGTTCAAAATTCGAGCAGATGCTTGAGCACCTTATCAATGACAATGAGGCCAAAGCACGTGAATTATTTCATGACATCGTAGTAGCTAAATCCCGTGAGATTTATGAGAACCTATTAGCCGATGATTTTGAAGAAGAAGAAACAGAAGAAGGCATGGACATGATGGGCGGTATGCCTGAAGAAGAAGCCATGGGCGGTGACGAAACCGATGACATGTTAGGCGATGTTGAATCCGATGACGACATGGGCGGTGATGAGTTCGGTGGTGACGACATGGGTGGTGATGAGTTCGGCGGCGATGACGACATGGGCATGGGCGGCGAAGAAGAATTAGGCGATCGTTTAGACGACCTAGAAGCAGAATTAGAGGCCCTTAAGGATGAGTTTGAAAGCTTAATGGGCAATGAAGAAGGTGAAGAAGGCGAGTTCGGCGGCGATGACATGGGCGGCGATGACATGGGCGGCGACGAGTTCGGCGGTGAAGAGGAAGAAGAGGAAGGCGAAGAAGAGAGCATGTACTTCGAGAAGCGTGACGAAGATGAAGAAGAGGAAGAATCAGATGATGAACAGACTGACGAAGACTTCATTCGTGAGTATGTAGAAAAAGTTGGTGGTGGTAAAGACTATACTAGCTTTGGTAAAATGGGTGACGACGGTGTAAACACCAAGTCAATCGTAGCTGGTAAGAATGATATGGGCGGTACAGCTAAGAATTTAAATCAAGGCGGTACAGAGACTCCAACATTTGCTAATCAAGGCCAATTGAAAGGCACTGGAGTATTCAAAGGTAGCAAGCCACAACTACAAGATGGCGGCAATATCAATGTTCCAGGCGGAAAAGCTGGTAAGACAGCATTTAAGAAGAAAGAGCCAGGACATGGTGCTGAGAAGAAGAGCACAGGTGACAATGGTGACAGAAGTGCTGACAGCCCAATCAATGGTGCTCCAGGAAGAGCAAAGTAAACATATAGATGAACTACTTACGTGAAAATCTCAGTTTCGACCAAGCCCGCATGGTGGTCGAATCTGACGGCCAAGACGGCAAAAACCTTTACATGAAGGGTATCTGCATTCAGGGCGGCATCAAAAATGCCAACCAGAGAGTATATCCTGTAGATGAAATTGAAAGAGCTGTCAAAACTTTGAATGATCAAATTACAGGCGGATATAGCGTTTTGGGCGAAGTAGATCATCCAGATGACTTAAAGATCAATTTGGACCGTGTGTCTCACATGATTACTGAAATGTGGATGGACGGTCCAAATGGTTATGGAAAATTCAAGATATTGCCAACACCCATGGGCCAACTAGTGCGTACTATGTTGGAAAGTGGAGTCAAGTTGGGAGTGTCTAGCAGAGGTTCTGGCAACGTCAGCGGTGATGGCACTGGCAAAGTCAGCGATTTTGAGATCATTACAGTAGATGTGGTGGCTCAACCTAGTGCTCCTGGAGCATATCCTACACCAATTTATGAACACATTATGAATGCCAGAGGTGGTTATAATGCTTTGCGCATAGCGAAAGAGGTTAAGGGTGATTCGAAAGCACAAAAATACATCAAAGAGAGTTTATTAGAAATAATAAACAAACTCCACTAAAAGGAGAATCACATGTTGGACGTATTGAAAGGCTTATTTGAAAACAATGTGGTTAGCGAAAGTGTTAAGGCTCAAATTGAAGAGGCTTGGGAGGCTCGCATTGCCGAGAATCGTGAGCAAGTAACTCAACAATTAAGAGAAGAATTCAGTCAACGTTATGAGCATGATCGTCAGGTCATGGTTGAAGCTATCGATCGTATGATCGGTGATCAATTGGCTCCTGAGATTGCTGAATTTGCTGAAGACCGTGCTCAACTTGCCGAAGCTAAGGCCAAGTATGCAGTTAAAATGAAACAAGACAGTGCAAAATTAAAAGAATTCGTTCTTAGAAGTTTAGCTGGCGAAGTGAAAGAATTGCATGAAGACCAAAAAGTTATGGCAGGCAAATTTTTCAAGTTAGAAGAATTTGTAGTTGAAGCGCTCGCTAATGAAATTGCAGAATTTTATGCAGATAAGAAAGATCTAGCAGCTACCAAGGTCAAGTTGATCAAGGAAGGTCGTATTGCATTAGATCAGATGAAGAAACAATTTGTCAAACGTGCTGCCGTAATGGTTGAAGGTTTAGTTACTAAGAACTTGAATAGAGAATTAGTACAACTAAAAGAAGATATTGAAGCAGCAAGAAAGGCAGATTTTGGACGTAGAATATTTGAAGCGTTTAGTAATGAATATCAATCCAGCTACTTGAATGAGAAATCAGAAACAAGTAAATTACTCAAAGTCGTTAATAAAAAGGACTATGAGATTGCTGAAGCACACACTGTACTATCAAAGGCTCAAAAGGTCATTGAAAGCAAGCAGACAGAAATTCGTGTACTAAAAGAAAGCATTCAAAGAAAGGCAATCATGAGTGAGCTATTGGCTCCATTGAACTCAGAACAAAAGGGAATTATGAGCGAGCTTTTGGAAACTGTTCAAACTCAGAGATTGAATGAAAGTTTTAACAAGTATTTGCCAACCGTTATCGACGGTGGCGGTGCTCCAAAAAGAAGACAGGCACTTGTAGAGGCAAAAGAAATTACCGGTAACAAGGTTACCAGAGAAACAACAACAACAATCAGCAGCGAGCCCGATAGTAACATCGTTGATATCCGTCGCCTGGCTGGACTATAATTAAGGAGATTATATAATGTCACAACTACTAACAAGTCGTTGGCAGGAGACCAAAGAAGCTCTACTAGAGGGTCTTCAAGGTACAAAGAAATCAGTGATGGGCGTAACCTTAGAGAATACACGTAAGTATCTCGCAGAAAGCGCAACAGCTGGTGGCACATCTGCTGGCAACGTAGCAACACTAAACCGCGTGATTCTTCCAGTAATCCGTCGTGTTATGCCAACCGTTATCGCTAACGAGTTACTAGGCGTTCAACCAATGACTGGACCAGTTGGTCAAATCCATACTCTACGTGTTCGTTATAGCGACAGCGTTGCCGCAGGTGAAGGCGGTGCCGTTGGTGTAACAGCAGGTGAAGAGGCACTAAGCCCATTCAAGATTGCTGAGCAGTATTCCGGTGCTAGCACTGGTAAAGCTGCAAGTACAGCAGCTCTTGAAGGCGTAGCTGGAAAGCGTATGAGCATTCAAATCCTCAAGCAAACAGTTGAAGCTAAGACACGTAAGCTATCAGCTCGTTGGACATTTGAGGCAGCTCAGGACGCACAAGCCCAACAAGGCATTGACATCGAAGCTGAAATCATGGCAGCTCTAGCACAAGAAATTACTGCTGAGATTGACCAAGAGATCCTAGCAAGCCTAAACAGCTTGGCAGGTGCAGCAGCGTTGACATACAACCAAGCACAGGTCAGTGGTACAGCCACATTCGTTGGTGATGAACATGCTGCTTTAGCAGTTCAAATCAACCGTGTTGCAAACATCATTGCACAGCGTACACGTCGTGGCGCTGGTAACTGGGCAGTTGTAAGTCCATTTACACTAACAATTCTACAAAGCGCAACAACATCAGCTTTTGCACGTACCACTGAAGGTACATTCGAAGCTCCAACAAACACCAAGTTTGTTGGTACACTAAACGGCGCAATGAAGATTTATGTTAACACATATGCTCAAGATACCGCTGATATCCTTATTGGATACAAAGGTACAAGTGAAAGTGATGCAGCAGCATTCTATTGCCCATACATTCCATTGATGAGCAGTGGTGTTGTACTAGATCCAACAACATTCGAACCAGTCGTAAGCTTTATGACACGTTACGGATATGTTGAATTAAGTAATACAGCAAGTTCTCTTGGTAACGCAGCAGACTACCTAGGTAAAGTAGGTATTAATAGCGGAAACGTTAAGTTCAGCTAATCTGCATTAGTTATTTTAGAGTAACTTTTAAAAGGCACTATTCGTAGTGCCTTTTTTATGACTGAATAAATATCTTCATGATAATAGAATTACATATTTTTACAAATTCCACAGTACATGCACCGTCAACTAAGCATATTGAAAATACCTATAAGTCATTTATGGATACTTTCAAATATAAAGTTAAAACTACAATTTGGTGCGATCGCAATCCCAATGTGGAAGCATCAGAGGAATATATTAATAATTTAAAAAAAATATTTCCCATAGTCAATCATGAAGTTGGCGGACTCAGTCACGGATATCATTTAGCAGCTAAAACTAGTAATTCTGAATTTTTAATTATGTTAGAACATGATTGGGATTTTATTGCCGAAAACATACACCATACATTGCCGCAACTTATAGATGGTATGCGTAAGGATAATATTTTACATTTGAGATTTAACCGTAGGCCACAAGGCAACATATCCATGGAAATGGATACGGGATTGTTGCCAGTCAAAGGTAAAGTTTTTGATTTCTGCACTACTCCGTTATTGGGTAATAATCCTCATATTATTAATAGACAACGTTGGTTAGATGAAGCTACCAAACATACTCATTACATGGGGTTTGGTGGTGCATATGGTTTAGAAGAATACTTACATGCCAGCCCTTTAATAGGTGCTCTTTATGGTCCACTAGGTCACCCACCCACAATATATCATACGGACGGCAAACATCTAACTAGACAGTATTGATAAATAAATTGTCTAAAGGATTTATGCGGTACCCACCGCGTAGGCTTAGAACGCCATTTAGAGGAGAAAAAAATGGGACGTCCGTTAAACAAGAGATACTTTGGGGCTGATGCCAATAACAATATTAAGGTTCAGTTCTTTAATGGTGCAGTCAGTGTACCAGGATATATTGTAAAACAATTAGGAAGTAAAAAATTCCTATGTTCAGATGCAGAAGGTAATACTGCTATCTGTTATATTGTTGAAAAAGCCAGTGCTGATTTAGCCGAAGGCGAGATGACTATTACAGTTAAGTATGATAACAACGACACAGCGCAAATTACTAAAATTGCTGCCCACTTAGTCACAGCAAACGACCATCAAGAAGGTTGGACATTTACTGTCAGTAACAGTGATGGCCTAGTACAAATGGAAGAAGCGGGTACTAATACTGCTATGTCTGGTGCAACCGATTTAGAAGGCGATGATTTCGTAGGTGACAGAGATTATCCACTTCCAGGTTCTGGTGAGTATGTTGATTCAGCAGATATTACAGCCACATATAGTGCATGGGGAACACCAGCTAATATTAGTACAACCGGTCAATTAACAACAATTCCTAACAGCGTTAGTGGATTGTACAGAACCAAGTGGAAAGGCATGATGCTTGGACAGCCTAATACATTACCAAGTGGTTGGGATATGACTTTCCCTAATTCAAATTATCAATTTGTCAAAGGTACAACTGATACATATGGCGGATTTGGTGCTCAAGACGATGTGGCCCCAAATACACAGTTCAGTTTAGAATGGAAAGGCTATATTAAAGTGCCAACAACACAGGCTTGGAACTTTGTTTTTAACGTAGATGATAATGTGGCCATGTGGATTGGTCCAGCAGCAAAAAATCCAACTAATGCTAATTTTCATGCTTGGTCATCCGGCGGAAGTCAGGACACCGATGGTCATGCTACAAATGGAGTTATTCTAAATAGTTCCAAATGGTATCCAATTAGAATTTGGTTCTCTGAGAAACAAGGTAGTTGCAACATGCAAGTTTTTGCAATTGGTGCAGATGGAACAAAACTAAATGGTGAGGATTTGCAATTTGCCCATAATGGCACAACACTAGGATATTAATCATGGGACGTCCATTAAGCAAAGATGTAAATGGTGTCAGAGTAATTGGCACCTTTACTGGTGATGCAGGCATCAGAGTGGTAGGCAAGTTTGGCGGCACAACCAACACTGACTATTATATTGTCAAACAGCGTGGCGCCAAAACTTATGTGGTTACAAGAGATGGCACAACTTATCAAACTGGTGTATTAGCATCAAGTATTGTTAATAATGGCGACATTTTAATTACAGGTTCTACTAATGTTGGAAGAACACCTACACCTGGTAGCACACCTAGTGTAGGTTCAATTGCTCTGGCCAAATTGACCAAACGACTGGCTACAGATTTTGATTCAAATACTTATACTTGGTATTTGAGTAACTATCAGGATAGTACAGGCGATTTTATTGTATTAACACCAACAACTTAACATGTCAAAAGTTCTAAGAATTCAGGATGGTGGCTACAAGATCATAACAAAGTCTGGTAGTGAGATCAAGTTGGACACCGGTGAGTCACAGGGTAAAGTTACCATCACCGGTGATTTGTTCGTCAAAGGTAATACAACTTATTTTGATGTAGCAGATCTTAGAATTGAAGATAATATTATTGTACTAAACAAAAATGAATCCGGTGCTGGTATAACTCATCCGGATCGTCAAGCTGGTGTTATGATTGAAAGAGGTACGTTGCCGGATGTTCAATTCTTTTTTGATGAAACAATTCAACATTTTAATCCTTCTTTAGGTCTACATGGTGAAACGGTCAACGGAACATATGTTTTAAAAAATACCAACGGCAATCTCATTGGATTAAAAATTAATAGCATTAAGACTGACGGCAATAATTTAAATTTCGATCTGGGGGATGATGGTGTATTAATGGTAGATCCTTCGGGCAGTAAGGATTATAAATCTCGAGTAATTGATATTAATAGCGTACCAAATTTAGATTTTTTGCAAAAGTACGTGGCTGCTGAAGCAGGTAATGCTCTTATTGAAAAATTATATCGTTATCAAACTCTAAGTCCAGGAGTATTTAGACAAACTGGTACAGGAATTCAATCCTTGGATTTTCAAGCAGGGGATGCTTATACTAGACTAGAATTTTCTGTGTCAGATTTACAAAGTACAAACAAAAAAATAAAAACAATTGTTGATAATAATGGATTGTTAGTAGGCGATAATGCTCCGTCAACTGCTCCTAGGGTAAGAATCAATGGAGCAGGAATTAGTACAGAAAATACCAGTTTAGAATCAGGCAACATATTTAAAATAGCACCGGAAGACGGGTTGGTAAATATCGAGTCCCAACTATCTTTTAAACAATTACCAGATACACAAATAAATCCAACTCTTATAGATGGTCGTACTTTGATATATACTAGGCAAGAGGAAAAAACTGGGGGCACTGGAATTTTTTATATAAAACAGGCGTCTGCAGGTGATACTGTTTCCTCAGGTGAACTTATCAGTGCTACTAAAGCATTAGTTTATGGATTGATATTTTAAGGAATAATAATGACTGTAAAAAGTACGGTACTTGACGGCACAATTCGACCAATATTAACAGTTGCTCAAAATCAGCAATATGCTGTGACCAGTATGTTTTATTGTAGTACAGCAGTTACAGATAGTGTCTTACAGGTTTATATTGTTGCAAGTGGTGATACTCCCAGTAATCTTAATAAAATTATACAAGATTTATTAATAACCTCGGGTGATACTTTTACTTTTGATACAGAAAAAATTATTTTAGATTCAGGGGATTCTATTCAGGCCACTATTACTGGCGGCAGCATTAGTTGTACTGTAAGTTATGTTAGGGTTGCTTAATGAAGTTCCTTAAAACTTATAAAATAAACAATAAAAAGGCAAAAGATAAATCTTTTATCTATAGAACTGACCAACAGCTCATTATGGATTCTGTGGTTAGTTTGCGTTTACCAACGGGTACAGGCGATCCGAATTTTGCCCCAGGCACTCCTGAGAATCAAAGACCAAATTTACCTTATGCTCAAAATGGTCTATTAAGATATAATTTAAGTTTAGATGCTCTTGAAGTGTTACAACAAGGTATATGGTATCAATTAAAAACAAAAACTCCCTTGGCTATCGTCCAGCAATCATTCATACCAACCCCATCTGACCCAATAACAGGCATTACTTATGTTGATGGTACGGAAATACATTTCGGACCTTTAAAAGGTCAAGCCAATCAGGCACCTGTTGGACCACGTAATATATTAGTCTATATAGAAAACGTTCCACAAATTCCTATCACTAATTATGATTTAGTTGAAAGCACAGGATTTGTAGGACAGCCTGGCAAAATTTATGCCCAAGGCATTTATCTTGAGTTCTCCAGCCCAGTTCCGGCTGGCAAAACTGTCACCGTTCTTCACGGATTTGACTAATATATCTTTGAAATCTGATAAATAATTTTGAACAGCCGAGGTAGTTCTTGGTTGGTCTATTTTACTGTGGTAAACCAGCAAAGAGCCCGAAAGGGATGTGAATTCGGTTAACCGTGAAACACGGGGTATAGGGGAGCGGTATGGCCATTGGTCGTATTTCGGGGCAGCTCTTAAAGGATAATTTACTTCGTGATGGAGTAAATTTACGCTTTGAGAATGACCTACTTTATCTGCTAGTCAGCGCTGAGGACGGGGACAACCACAAGGTTGGCATTAAGACTCAAAATCCATCCTATACATTAGATGTTAACGGTACTACAAGAAGTACACATATATTAGGTACTACTGCCGAAGTAGGCGATGTATATGTGGAAAATAATATTATTAAAAGTGTTATAGG
>Ga0214921_10005376_pt1 | contig 18136 bp, 17 predicted proteins | sample LL1505_MetaG_FD_177992 | JGI IMG/M metagenome (GOLD analysis project Ga0214921, IMG submission 177992) | Freshwater microbial communities from Lake Lanier, Atlanta, Georgia, United States - LL-1505 | ecosystem: Environmental > Aquatic > Freshwater > Lake | place: USA: Georgia | collected... | reverse complement strand
GTCAAGGGTGTGCGAATTTCGTGCGACACATTGGCTACAAAGTCCCGGCGCATCGCCTCTGCCTGCTCGACGGAGGTCACATCGCGCGAAAGCAACAAGGTGCGGCCGTCCCCATAGGGATGCATGTGCACTGACAAACGCACCGGCTTGGCTGAGGTACTGGCGCGTCCGGGCATGATGACGTCGCCCTGGAAATCCCCAGTCGCCAAATAGGCAGCAAAGCCAGGATCGCGCACCAAATTACCAAAATGCTGCAACAAGTCCCGCTTGCCGTCGAGCCCGAAATGTGACTGGGCCGACTGATTGCACCACTCGATTCGCAAATCTGCGTCCAACAAGACCACACCATTGGGGGATGCCTGCATGGCTGCCAGAAAGTCTTGAAAGCGATCGTCACGATGCTGGACAGCGCGTTCACGAGAGCGTGCCAAGCGACGAACATGGTCGGAGATTTCGCCCCACAGGCCAAAGCCTACTGGCGTTTTAAGGGTGTCTCCGCTGCTGAGCCAGCGCAAAACACGCGTCCCCAGTGCCATGTCCAGCAGGAGCCAGAGATAACTGGCCAAGAGAGCGCCAAGCAGCGTGGGCGCCAGCGCAGTGGCCGCGGATGAGACAAAGGTGTGGCTAAACCACCAAACAAAGATTGCCCCAAAGCCCTGAAAAAGACCAAAGGAAAACAGTCTGCCTACCATGCGCGCAATCAGAACCTACCCGGCGTTTACTTTTTCTGGCACGACTACGGGCACCGCGGGCTTGGCGGTCAGACGGTACCCGGCACCGCGCACCGTTTCAACCATGGTGCCAGCCGCACCCAAGGCCTCGCGCAGGCGCTTGACATGCACGTCCACCGTCCGCTCTTCAATATAAACGTGGTCACCCCAAACCTTGTCCAGCAGCTGCCCCCGACTGTGCACGCGCTCGGCATGGCCCATCAAATAATGCAGCAACTTGAATTCTGTCGGACCTAATTTGAGCGGCTGATCGGCAAACGAAACCCGGTGCGTGGCCGAATCCAGACTGAGCCCGGCAATCACGATCGCCTCGCCGCTTTGTTCGGGGCTGTGCCGGCGCAATACGGCGCGCACACGCGCAAGCAACTCTTTGGTCGAAAAAGGTTTCGCAATGTAATCGTCGGCACCTGCGTCGAGACCGGCAACCCGGTCCGCCTCGTCGCCGCGCGCGGTGAGCATGATGAGGGGTACGCTTTTCGTACGCTCCTGGCTGCGCCACCGCTTGGCCAAAGAGAGTCCGCTCTCGCCCGGCAACATCCAGTCCAGCAGTATCAGATCGGGCAAAGCGGCGTCCATTTCACGCTGGGCGCTGACACTGTCCATGGCCCAGGTGGGTCGAAACCCGTTGTGGCGCAGGTTGACCGCGATCAATTCGGCAATGGCGGGCTCGTCCTCCACCACCAACACGGCGGGCATGGTCCTCATTTGACGACAGACTCGATCCGGTCAATGGTGCTGTGGCGCACATCCTCACCCTTGACGACATAAATGATGAATTCGGCGATGTTCTTGGCATGGTCTCCGATGCGCTCGATCGCTTTGGCCAAGAACAACAAGTCCAGGCTGGGAGAAATGGTGCGCGGGTCTTCCATCATGTAGGTGATCAGCTTACGGACAAAACCGTCAAACTCTTTGTCAATCAGATCGTCTTCTTTCAGGATGCTTAGCGCCGCGTTCACGTCCAAGCGGGCGAAGGCATCGAGTGCTTTGTTCAACAGGCCCGAGGCCAGATCAGCGGCGTAACGCAGCTCCAGCGATGGCAGCGAGCGCGGTGCGCCGCTCTCGATGATGGAGAGCACCATCCGCGCGATCTTCTCCGCCTCGTCACCGACACGCTCTAGGTTGGCGGTGGTTTTGGAAATGGCGATCAACAAGCGCAAGTCCCGCGCGGTGGGCTGGCGCCGGGCGATGATCGACGACAGGTCGCGGTCAATTTCGATCTCCATGCCATTCACCCGGGCTTCATTGGCAGTGACTTCGTGAGCGGCCTCTAAGTTGAAATGGTGCAGCGCGTAAATGGCTTGCCGAATTTGAGACTCGACCAGTCCACCGAGTTCCATCACTTGCGAGGATACCGAGGTCAATTCGCTGTCGAATTGGGTGGAAAGATGTTTATCGGGCATGGCAAACTCCTGGGAATTAGTGTCTAGACGGGTCGCTCAAAAACCCGTGAAAAAGTGAGCGCTCAAGGACCACGGACCGAGTATTAACCGAAACGTCCGGTAATGTAGTCTTCGGTTTCCTTGCGCGTCGGTTTGAAGAACATTTGCTCGGTGGCGCCAAATTCGATCAGATCACCGAGGTACATGTACGCCGTATAGTCACTGCAACGCGCCGCTTGCTGCATGTTGTGCGTCACGATGACCACGGTGTAATCGGTCTTGAGTTCAACAATCAACTCCTCGACCTTGGCCGTTGAAATCGGGTCCAAGGCGGAGCACGGCTCGTCGAGCAGCAAGACCTCGGGTTTGATCGCAATGCCGCGGGCAATGCACAAGCGCTGTTGTTGACCGCCCGAGAGGCTGGAGCCGTTTTGGTTGAGTTTGTCCTTGACCTCGCCCCACAAGGCGGATTTGCGCAGCGCCCACTCCACGCGCTCCTCCATGTCGGTGGCGCTCAAATTTTCAAACAGCTTCACGCCAAACGCAATGTTGTCGTAGATGGACATGGGGAACGGCGTGGGTTTTTGGAAAACCATGCCCACCTTGGCACGCAGCAGGGCGACGTCTTCCTTGCTGGTAAGCAGATTCTCACCGTCCAGCAAAATTTGTCCTTCGGCCCGCTGCTCTGGATAGAGCTCAAACATCCGGTTGAAAACCCGCAGCAAGGTCGACTTTCCGCAGCCTGAGGGGCCGATAAATGCGGTCACTTTGCCCGCCGGTATGTTGAGGTTGATGCCCTTCAGCGCGTGAAATTTACCGTAGTAAAAGTTCAGGTCTTTGACGGCAATCTTGGTGGTCACGGGACCGTTATCAGTGGTTAGCATAGGGTACTTTTCCTAGGTTTGTAGAGCAGTCAACGGTGCTCTAGCTTTTGTTTCGGGCCAGGAGTCGCGCAGCAATATTGAGCGCCAAGACGGCGAGAGTGATCAAAAACACCCCAGCCCACGCCAGCTTTTGCCAGTTTTCATAAGGGCTCATCGCAAACTTAAAAATCGTGACCGGCAAGCTCGCCATCGGCTGGCCCAAGCTGGATGTCCAGAATTGATTGCTGAGCGCGGTGAACAACAGCGGCGCCGTTTCTCCGGCAATGCGGGCCACGGCCAACAACACACCCGTAATGACACCGGCACGCGCCGCCTTCAGGGTGATGCTGATAATGACCTTCCATTTTGGAGCGCCCAGGGCATAGGCAGCTTCACGGAGTCCGGCAGGCACGAGTTGCAACATATTCTCTGTGGTGCGGATCACCACCGGAATCACAATCAAGGCCAAGGCCAGCACCCCGGCCGCCCCGGAAAAGGTCTTGACGGGGTTCACCGCAATGGCGTACACAAACAGACCAATCACGATCGACGGTGCCGACAACAAAATATCGTTGACAAACCGCGTTAAGTTCGCCAACCAGCCGCTTTTATCGAACTCAGCCAAGTAAATGCCGGCCATCACACCGATGGGTGTTCCGACCAGCGTCGCCAAGCCCACCATGAGGAGGGAACCATAAATCGCGTTGGCGAGGCCACCGTCCTCGTTCGGCGGCGGTGTCATCTGCGTCAGCGTGGCGATACTCAACCCACCAATCCCCAAGCGGACGGTTTCAATCAATATCCAAAAAAGCCAGACCAGCCCAAAGGCCATGGCGGCAAGGGCTAGAAGTGTCGCCAGATTGTTCACCCGGTTACGCGACGCAAATTTGGCGGCGCGCGACAGTTGCTGCGCTTCGGTCATCATGTTTTGGCTCCTTCAGCCTTGCGCAGCTGGGTCAGCAGCAATTTGGACAGCGTAAGGATCACAAAGGTAATGAAGAACAACACCAGGCCCAGGTACATCAGCGCGGCTTGGTGCAAGCCCTCCCCGGCCTCTGCAAACTCGTTCGCCAGGGCGGACGTAATGCTGTTGGCCGCTTGAAACAGGCTCAAGGAGTCGAGTTGGTTGAAATTACCAATGACAAAGGTCACGGCCATCGTCTCACCAATCGCCCGACCCAAGCCCAACATGATTCCGCCGATCACACCGGTTTTGGTGTAGGGCAATACCACTTTGGACACGACCTCCCAGGTCGTAGCGCCTAGGCCGTACGCCGATTCTTTGAGCAAGGGCGGGGTCACTTCAAACACGTCACGCATCACGGCCGCAATGAACGGAATAATCATGATGGCCAGTATGATGCCAGCGGACAACAGCCCAATGCCGACCGGAGGGCCCGATACCAGCGCGCCCAAATATGGCACTCCTGAGAACGCGTTTTGCAAGGGAGTCTGTACGTATTCGGCGAGCACCGGACCAAAGACCAACAATCCCCACATGCCATACACGATGGAGGGCACGGCGGCCAGCAGTTCAATCGCGGTTCCCAAGGGGCGCTTGAGCCACGCGGGCGACAGCTCCGTCAGAAATAAAGCGATACCAAAGCTAACAGGGACGGCAATTAAAAGTGCGATCAGCGAGGTTGCGAGCGTGCCATAAATCATGACAAATCCGCCAAACTCTTCCTGAACCGGGTCCCAGACCGTACTGCTCATGAATGACAGTCCGTACTTGGCAATGGCAGGCCAGGCGCTGATGGTCAGCGAAGTGAGAATGGCGATCAACAAGCCGAGTGTCAAAAGCGCGCAGGCTTTGGCCACCCAACCGAAAATTTGGTCTACCAATGGCCCGCTGCGGGCGCGTTTGTTTGGAAGCGCTGTGGTCATGGGTCGTTCTTGGTTACTTGCGCAAGCACCCGGTCACCACGCAGCGAGCGGATGACCGGGTGTTGCAACAAAAGGACTGTTACTTGAAGGCGACCGCTTTACCGGCGGGGTCCTTGATTTCACCCCAGGATTTTTGGATGGTGGCCACGACATCCGGAGGCATAGGCACATAGTCCAGCTCGGCCGCCGCTTTGCTGCCATTGGAAAACGCCCAGTTAAAGAACTTCAGCACTTCGGTGGCGTTGGCAGGCTTGTCTTGCTTGGCGTGCATCAAAATGAAGGTTGCCGTCGAGATGGGCCAAGTGCCCTTACCAGGCTGGTCCGTAATCAGCTGGTAGAAAGACTTGTTCCAATCGGCGCCTGCCGCGGCGGCCTTGAAAGCATCGTCATCCGGAGCAACGAAAACGCCATCACGGTTTTTCAACAAGGTGTAAGTCATCTTGTTTTGCTTGACGTACGAGTACTCAACATAACCAATGGAGTTCGGCAGGCGATTGACGAATGCAGAAACGCCTTCGTTGCCCTTGCCGCCCGCGCCGACAGGCCAATTGACGGCGGTGCCCTCACCCACTTTGGCCTTCCACTCAGGGTGCACGCGGCTGAGGTAGTTGGTGAAGTTAAAGGTCGTTCCCGATCCGTCTGCGCGGCGAACCGGCGCAATGGCGGCGTCAGGCAATGCCAAGCCGGGATTCAGGGCCTTCAACGCCGGATCGTTCCAGCGGGTGATCTTGCCCAGAAAAATATCGCCCAAGGTCTGACCATCGAGTTTCATTTGTCCAGGAGCGATGCCTTTGACATTGATCACCGGCACCGTACCACCAATCACGGCGGGGAATTGGACTTGACCCTTGGATTTCAGAACGTCGTCTGTTTGCGGCATGTCGGAGGCGCCGAAATCAACTGTTTTGGAGTCAATTTGCTTGATGCCTCCACCCGAACCAATCGACTGGTAGTTGACCTTGACACCGGTCGCCTTGTTGTAATCCGCAGCCCATTTGGAATAGATGGGGGCCGGGAAGCTGGCACCAGCACCGGTGATTTCTTGGCCGTGGACGGCGCCAAACGACAAAACCGATGCGACCGTGGCCACCAGGGCCGGGTAATGGAGTGCAAATTTCATGGGAGACCTTTTTATGGCATAGGTTGGAGGGACCCTTGCACTGTAAGAATAATTTATGACAAAAATGTGACGCTCCAACTTATATCAACCGGCCCAAAAAAAGGACCAATGTGCAATGCCTACAACTAATTTGTCACATTTTTGTCATTTTATGGTCTTATCTTTGAGGTTTTCTAACCGGAGACCTTGACCATGCTGACTTCTAAATCCTTTGCCCCAGCGCGCCGCGCTGCCCTGTGCGCTGCGCTGACGCTCCTGGTTTCTGCCTGCGCGGCGCCCCAAAAACCCTTGAACATCGCTGACACGATTGCCCAAACGCCTTCGCTCAGCACGCTCAACGGCCTGATCACAACGGCTGGTCTTACGGCGGACCTGCAATCGGCCGGCCCTTTTACCGTGTTTGCCCCCAACAATGAGGCCTTCAAAGCGGTCAAGCCCGCGACATTGGACGACCTGGTCAAGCACCCGGCAAAACTCAAGGACCTGCTGGGTTACCACGTCGTCCCCGCCTTGGCGTTGGCCAAAGATGTGAAAAACAGCACAGTGAAAGCCTTGAACGGCGACCCATTGGCACTGTCCAAAGCCGGTGACTTTGTGACCGTAGAGAACGCGGCCGTGGTGCAAGCGGACATTTTGGCCACCAACGGAGTGGTTCACATCGTTGACGCGGTGATGACGCCTCCCAAGAAATAAGAGGCTGACTACACGCTGCGCGCCATAACTCGTAGCTCCATCCGTTTCCCAACGGTAAAAGCCCAGTGCAAGCTGGGCTTTTTGTTGTGTTGCAGCAAACCGGCAAAGCATGAAGAGGCTTGGTGCTATCCTTCGCTCGCCAAATTGTATAAACCGTTTTCCCGAATGACCTCTGAAAATCGCCTTGCCGCCATTGATCTCGGCTCTAACAGCTTTCGCCTTGAAATTGGCGTTCTGGACCACGGCGAATTCCAACGCACCGAATACATCAAGGAAACCGTTCGCCAGGGTGCGGGACTAGACGCCGATCGCAATTTAACGGCCGCCGCCATGCAAGCCGGCTGGGATTGTCTGGCCCGTTTTGGCGAACGACTGGCGGGCTTTGCGCCTGCGCAGGTGCGAGCGGTGGCCACCCAGACGCTTCGCGAAGCGCGCAACCGGGACGCATTTCTGGAGCGGGCCAATACCGTGCTTGGGTTCCCCATCGACGTGATTTCCGGGCGGGAGGAAGCCCGACTGATTTATCAAGGCGTTGCCCACACATTGGCGCCCTCGGACGAGCGCCGCATGGTGATCGACATCGGCGGGCGCTCCACCGAACTGATTTTGGGTCAGGGGTTTAAACCGCGGGTGATGGAGTCCTTTCGGGTGGGCAGCATCGCCTGGTCCACCCGCTACTTTGCGGACGGACAACTCAGCCGACGCGCCTTTGAAATCGCGGAAATTGCGGCGAAGGCGGTACTCGATGAAGCGCTGGACGCCTACCACCCCAGCCACTGGGATGTCGCCTACGGATCGGCCGGCACGGTAGGGGCTATCAGCGATGTGTTGACCGCGGCCGGTTGGCCGGAGGGCGAAATTACCCAGGAAAGTCTGGACTGGTTACTGGACAAGTTGATCAGCGCCCAAAGCACCGATCGCCTCAAATTGGCCGGCATGCGCGAGGACCGAAAGGCGGTGATCGGCGGGGGCTTGAGCATTACGCGCGCGCTGTTCAGCCTGCTGAGTATCAAGACACTCAAAACTACGGATGGTGGTTTGCGCCATGGCTTGCTGTGCGATCTGCTCGGAAGCACAGGCTCCACCAGTGACTTGCGACTAAAAACGGTCCTGCGCTTGGCGAACAAATTTGGCGTTGACCGCAACCATGGCCAACGGGTGGGACAGGTGGCGACTTCGCTGTTTGGCCAAATCGCCAGCGCCCAGAACGCCGCAGAAGGCGATGAGCCTGGCCGCAGCGTGCGAAAGATCAAATGGGCTGCCGAATTACATGAGATTGGCAGCCATATCTCGCACAGCGACTACCACAAGCACGGTGCCTACATTTTGGACAACGCGGACGCCATGGGTTTTTCGCTGCCCGAATTGCACCGCTTGAGTCTTTTGGTGCTGGGCCACCGGGGCAAATTGCGCAAACTGGAAGCGGAACTGGCCAACGACGACCTGCGAACGCAATTGCTTGCGCTGCGTTTGGCCGTGATCTTGTGCCACGCGCGGCGCGACCCTGATTTGTCCGGTCTGACCTTGGAAACCTCACCCGAAGGCAAATTGCAGATGCGATGCAAGGCGAAGTGGGCGCACGAGTTTCCACAATCGGCCTACCTCTTGCGCGAAGAGGCGCTGGCCTGGCAAAAGACACCGTGGCCCCTGGACTTTATTGAAATCTAAGGCGACCGCGCCATCGAAAACGTGGGTCGATGTAGGGCTTAGGTCATCGCACAACGTGGGGCAAGTGCGCCCAGTTTGCAAAGGTTCGAAAACGATATAAACTATATGTACCGTTTTTCTAAACCTACGCCAACAAAGGACACTACAAGATGACCCAAGCCGCTACAACGTCGGCCCAAGCAGCCACTACCGCAAAAACCAACCCTGCGGTCTCCGTGGCGTCCGCTCCGGCCGCCAAAAAACGCGCTCCTGCCAAACGAGCAGCACCCGCGCGCAAGCCCGCGGCAAAGCGACCTGCAGTGGCCAAGAAGACCGCACCGGTTCGCACGGTCGCCGCGAAAAAGGTCGCCAAGCCATTGGCCGCACCGGCAACAGCCAGTGCCAAGCCCGCCGCAGCACCGAAAGCAGCTGCAGCGGTTGCTGGCGCAGGCAAGGTGGTCAAAGACAAAAAGCCGAAGATGGTGCGCGACAGTGTCACGATCCCTAAAGCGGAATACATGGTTCTTGATGCCATGAAGCAGCGCGCTGCGCAGCTCAAAGTCACGGTCAAGAAAACCGAGTTGATCCGCGCCGGTATGAAACACCTCGCCACCCTGTCCGACACGGTTTTTCTGGCCGCCATTGCTGCCGTGCCCAGCCTGAAAACCGGGCGCCCGAGTAAAGCCTAGTTACTAGGCCGGGCTATGACCGGCCGATGTGCACTAAATTAAGTCAGGCGAGAGGACTGCTACCACCGAGACTTCGGTAGTGGCCTCCCGTTCCCGCAGACGCAGCCACCAAACGCCGCCCTTTTTGATGCTGCACTCGGCTTCCCCCATGCCTAAAAGGCGAGAAGCCGTCTGCCCCAACGTCGGCTGGTGACCGACCACCATTACACAACCCTGCGCGTCAGGCCAGTGCACCAAGGCCAACAGGTCTTCGACGCTGGCCAACGGCGCCAGCGCCGAATAGGTCTTGAATTTTCGGTCGAGACCCTTGGCCGTCTGCTCCGCGCGCAGGGCGGGACTGGCCATGACCTTGGTGCTGGCGGGCAATTGGCGATCCAACCACGCTCCCATGCGCAGAGCCTGTTTTTCACCGCGGGGGGTCAGTGTGCGAAGCATGTCGTCGCCCACCAGTTCGAGATCAATCGCTTCGGCGTGGCGCCACAGCACGAGGTCCATGGTCTTATCCTTTGGCATGGGTTGGGTGCTCCGTTGCGTATCTGGCCATCAGTGCGGCTTGCGCGCCATGGCCGCCAGAGGGCGCGCCCAAGCGCACTGACTGGTAGCTGCCATCGGGCAACATGTCCCATGCGTCCAAGCCATCGTGCAAATAGGCCAGCAGACATTCGTCCACCAGACGTTGGCGTTGCGCCGGGTTGGTCACCGGCCAAGCGACTTCGACCCGTCGCACCATGTTGCGGTTCATCCAGTCGGCGCTGGAGAGGTACAAGTCTTCCACCTGCCCCTGGCGGAAATAGAACACCCGCGAGTGCTCTAAAAAACGCCCGATCACCGAGCGCACCCGGACGTTGTCACTCAGACCTGGCACCTGTGCCGGGAGCATGCAGGCCCCCCGCACCAACAGGTCGATGGCCACGCCCTGCCGTCCGGCTTTGAGCAGGGCCTCAATCAGATCTACATCGGTGAGCGCATTCATTTTCAAGACGATGCGCGTCGAGATGCCTTTGGCCGCGGCCTGACCCAGTGCCGCGATTTTTCGCAGCAGGTTCTTTTGCAAATAAAAGGGTGCGAGCCACACTTTTTTCAGGCGCGGCAAGCGGCTTTGACTGGCCAGGTGCACAAAAATATGCTCCATGTCGAGCGTAATGGTGGGGTCGGCGGTGATGTGGCCAATATCGGTATAGAGACGCGCCGTGCGGGCGTTGTAGTTACCCGTCGATAAGTGGCCGTAGCGTTTTAGCTTGTTGCCCTCTCGGCGGGTTACCAAAAGCAGCTTTGCATGGGTTTTGAGGCCGACCACGCCGTAGACCACCTGGGCTCCAATCGACTCCAGCATCTCGGCCCAGTTGATATTGGCTTCTTCGTCAAACCGCGCCTTCAATTCCACCACGACGGTCACTTCTTTGCCCCGGCGCACGGCCTCCCGCAGCAGGTCCATCATGGCCGAGTCGGTGCCCGCGCGGTACACCGTCTGCTTGATGGCGAGGACGTCAGGATCGTTGACCGCCGCCCGCAAAAAGGCCAACACGCCGTCAAAGCTCTCAAAAGGCTGATGAAAAACAATGTCTCCGTGCTTGAGTTGCCCAAACACATTGGCGGACAGGTCCATTTGCCGTGGGAAGCAGGCTTTGTAGGGCGGAAAGCACAGGTCGGGGCGGTCCAACAGGTCAATCATCTGGGTCAGACGAACCAAGTTGACCGGCCCGGACACCCGGTACAAAGACATTTCCGGCAAATCAAACTGCTTGAGTAAAAAGTGCGCCAGGTGATCCGAGCATCCCGATGACACTTCAAGCCGAACCGCTTGTCCGTAATGCCGGTGCACCAAACCCTGGCGCAAGGCGGTTCGCAGGTTTTGAACGTCGTCTTCGTCCACCGCCAAGTCCGAGTGGCGGGTGACCCGAAACTGAGAAAACTGTTGGACGGTACGGCCCAGAAAAAGGTCGTCTAGGTGCGCACGGATCACGCTGGTCAAGGCGACAAATACTGCTTTGCCGCCCGCCAGTTTGTCGGGCATGCGAATGATGCGTGGGAGCACGCGGGGCACTTTGACAATGGCGATTTCATTGCTGCGTCCGAAGGCATCATGCCCGCCCAGGCGCACAATAAAGTTCAAAGCTTTGTTGGCCACCTGCGGAAACGGATGCGCCGGATCGAGCCCAACCGGTATCAGAAGCGGGCGCACCTCGCGCAAAAAATATTGTTTGACCCACAGACGCTGCGCCGAATTGCGGTCCGCGTGGGAGATGATCCTGACACCTTTTGCCTCAAGTGCCGGGAGCAGCGACTCGTTGTACAGCGCATACTGCCGTCGCACCAAATGGTGGAGGGCGACTGAGAGTCGATCAAAGGATTCGACTGTGTAGGTGCCGTCCCGGTCGTCCGCACGCTTGGCCGCAAGGTGGGGCTCCGCACGAACCTCAAAAAATTCGTCCAGGTTGGACGAGACTATGCACAGGTAGCGCAGTCGCTCCAGCACCGGTACATCGTCCCGCGCTGCCCAACTAAAAACCCGCTCATTGAATGCCACCAGGCTATGGTCGCGGTCCAAAAGATGAGAACGACCGGCGTCGTGGAAGGCCTTAGACGTTACCTCACAGGTCGCCACTTCGGAAGAAACATGAGCCGTCATGCAGATCGCTTTCAAACCTATTTGCAAAGCGCCTACTTTACGCTACCGCCAGGCATCAAGCACCCAAGAAATGCTTGCGGTAGCGCAACGGGAGGTCTGCCAAGCGCATCATCATTGGCAAGTCGGCCGAATTGAAATCCGGGTCCCAAGCCGGAGCCCCCAGCACCTTGGCGCCCAGACGCAGATAGCCCTTGATCAGGGCCGGTGGCTCGACTGCCAAGCTCATGTCAAGACGGTCCAGGGGCAGCGGGAGTCGGGGGCGTACCTGGAGTTCGATCGGAGCCAAATGGGTTGCCTGCAACTGGTGCCAAATGCTAGCGGCCGCGTCACCACACACCATGCCTTCATGCAGCATCGGAATGCTTGCGCAACCGATCATGGTGTCCAGCTGATTGCGCGCCATAAACTCGGCCAGCGCGCTCCACAAGGCCAATATCACACCCCCATGGCGGTGGTCGGGGTGGACACAACTGCGACCGAGTTCGACCATGCGCTCGCGCAGGCCGCGCAATCGCGTCAGGTCGAACTCTGTATCGCTGTAGGTGCTGCCCACGCGCTTGGCCTGCACGGGCGTCAGCACCCGATAGGTGCCAATCACCTGGTCGGTGGCACTGTCACGAACCAACAAGTGCTCGCAATAATTGTCAAACAGGTCCATGTCATGGCCTGGCAGTGGCGAGCTAAGACGAGCGCCCATCTCTCCGGCAAACACGTCATAACGCAATCGTTGGGCAGCACGAACCTCATCTTGATGGCGAGCCCAAGACACAACAACCCCGCTCGACGCAGGCTGCGCCCCTCTGGCGGTGGCCCCTGCCAGCCTAATCGGCATCTGCGAAGCAAGTCGCTCTTGTGTGGCTCCGACAACAGGCGACTGGCCCAAATATTCCATACATCACTCCATCGTTACAGCAAGGCTGCGATAGCCCTAAAGTGTGCAAATGCAGGGTGACATATATGTGACGTATTGATGAAAATTTATTGAAATCCCAGCGAGCCACAGGACAAGAGCATCACGGCGCGGACCGTTTCCCTGACTATCATGCGGGTTTGCGTTGTGCACGGGTTTGTGCCGACGCGCCCCTCCATTGACCCGGTTTCGATTGACATGCCGCTGACCCGCTCTGCCACGTACGCCCATGCTTTTTTTGACGCGCTGGGCGGGTCAGAACGTCTTGCACTGAGCTTGATTCAGGCGACCGCGCGCCACAGCCCACCGGCAGACTACATTGCCCTGCGTACCGGCTCGCAAACCCTGGGGTATCTGTCACCCGACCATGCGGATGCATTGGCAGGGGCGTTAAGCCAGTGCGAGCTGCAAAACCAGACCCTGCTTTGGAACGCTCAAGACCTGGCACCTGCGGTCCGCAGCGCACAGCTCCAAGCGGCCTTGGTACGGCTGCGAGACATGGGCCGACTCACTGGCTGGCGCGACGAAGCTTTTTGCTTTTGGTTGGGTACAGAGTCCAGCCCGGACCCCCAGCAAGCTGCCTACCTACAAGTCGAGCGCGCAGGATTTCGATTCTTGGGAATGATGAGCCACGCCGTGCACATCAATGGTTTCATGCCAGACGGGAGCATGTGGTGCGGCCAGCGCAGTGCCAATAAAGCCACCGATCCGGGTATGTGGGACAACCTTACCGCCGGCGGCCTGGCAGCTGGCGAAACTTGGGACCGGTGCGCCCGACGAGAGTTATGGGAGGAAGCCGGGTTTTGCATGCAGGCGCCACAAGACCTTCTCGCCATGGGCCGAATCCGTATCTCGCGCGTTACCCCCCTGGGCTGGCATGACGAAATGCTGCACATCTATAACCTGTCCCTGCCCGCCGGATTTGTACCCCGCAACCAAGATGGTGAAGTGCAGGCATTTGAGTGCCTGGCTCCGGCAGAGGTAATAACACGCATTTCTGCACAACAATTCACCGCCGACGCCGCCTTGGCCATTGCCCAAGGCGTCCTTTTTCCCAACGCACCATGACCGACTACCGCCCCCCTTCCCCAAGCGACACTTATGGCGCCGACCAGCACGGCTTAATCTGTGGCTTCGTATTTGGTGCCGACGGCATCGGGCAGGCTATCGGTGCGGAGCAGGTTTTGCTGTGGCTGACTCAACCCGCGCCGCAAGGGGGCTTTGTCTGGCTGCATTTCAATCTGGCGCATGTCAATGCCGAAAAGTGGTTGCGTCAGCACCTTGCCTTGTCCAATGTTTTTTATGAAACGCTGCGCGAGGCCTCACGCTCTACACGGGTGGAACTGGATGATGGGACGCTGGTGGCGGTGGTCAACGATGTGCACTACGACTTTTCGTTTGAGCCCTCGGATATTTCCACCCTGTGGTTGTCCGTGAGTGAAAGGCTGATTGTCACTGCGCGCCTGCAACCCCTTCGCTCGGTAGACCGACTGCGTGATGCCGTCCGGCGGGGCGTTCCCATTGCCTCATCGGTCGCGCTGCTGGTTCACCTGATGCACGATCAGGGCGACGTGCTGGCCAACATCGTGCGTGAGATCACATCCCGCATCGATACCATCGAAGACAAGCTACTGGCCGGTCGACTGGAAACCAAACGCGCCGATCTGGGCATTTCGCGGCGGCTGTTGGTGCGGCTGCAACGCCTCCTTGCCCCCGAACCAGCCGCTCTGTTTCGCCTGTTAAAGAAGCCACCAGCCTGGATCAACGAGGCAGATATTGAGGATCTGCACCAATCCTCCGAAGAGTTCAACGTGGCGCTCAGTGACATGGCCGCCTTGCAAGAGCGGATCAAACTACTGCAAGAAGAAATTGCGGGACGCGTGGCCGAGGCCAACAACCGAAGCCTGTTCGTGCTGACCGTCGTTACCGTGATGGCACTACCCATCAACATCATTGCCGGCCTTCTGGGCATGAACGTCGGGGGCATTCCGCTAGCGGACCACCCCGCAGGATTCTGGATCGTGGTGGCCGTGATCGTTAGTTTTACCGCCATCGCAGCCTGGATCGTCTTCAGAAACAAAGACGATTGAACCTCAGAAACGAAAAAGCCGCTCGCACCTCTCGGCGCCAGCGGCTTAGGACGAAACCCTGATCAGGGCTGTTGAACGATGACCGGGTGGATCGCAAACACGTTGGCAGACGTGACATCCACGGTCACGCGCACCCAATGCAGGCTAGGGCTGCCAAAGGTTTGGAGGCGGGTGAAGTTGGGTAGCACCTTGGTGGGGCTGTACAAGGGCTTGTCCATCTTAAAGAAGTGCGTGTCACCGTGAACGAACAGGACCTGCCCCTTGAATTGCTCGGTTTGCGCAGTTAGCTTGGCCATGAAATTGCGAAAACCACTGAATGCGGGGTCTAAGCTCTCGTCCACTTCTTCGGTCTCGGGCCAGTCAAAACCCGGGTCGCCCTGAGTAACCACCACGATGCCCGCGGCCTTTTGCGCTTTAGCGGCTTCAAACGCTGCTGTCATCCAGGCCACATTGGCGGTATCGCGTTCCAGGTATTCTGCGTTGGCCGCATCGCACTGGGCGTTGTCGCGGGCGCTTTTGTATTTGCATTCCTTCTCACTCATCACCACATTGTTGTTACTGCCAGGCTGGTTGATGCCAACAAAGACCACACCGCCGTGACTAAAGCGCGTGTTTTCCACAAATTTCTCACCCAACTTGCCTTGGTGCTCAAGGGCCAGGGTGGTTTGACCCAAGCTACTGGCACTGGGGAACATCACTTTACGGATATGAGCTAAGCGTTCCAGCGTGTCGTAGCCACCATTATTGGTGCGGTGGCAATCGGTCCACTCGTTGTCGCCGGGCACATAAACCACTGGCTTTGCCATGCTGTTGAACATCTTCAAAGCGTCCGTGTACACGTCATCGGTGCACTTGGAGCTGCCGTCCTTGATATCGCCGTCATAAAGTGAAAACGCGATATCTGACTGGTTGATGCTTTGCAGCACCGCGGGCAGCTTCGCGTCATCCCCCGCCTTTTTGTAGGGCATGTCACCCCACAGGCCAAAGCTGAAGGGTTTGACCGCTTGCGCAGCGCAGGGGCCCGCCACCAGCGCCAAGGACGCCAGAGACAAAGCGGCAATTCGAACAAACATGAAAGGCTCCAAAAAGTAAAAAGACGACCCAACGCTAAGGCAGGCGCATGAATTTTTGATGACACAGCTGAGTCAATTGGGAGGCCGTTATAAGGAATAGATACGACGTAAGATTCATGGAAATTCTTGGAGCGGGGCAGCAGAACATTGTTTCACTTTCCCGAGTTTTACGGGTACCTTAACGGGTGGCCGTTTTTTTTGATGCGATCAGTCCAGCCACTTTTGATAGAACTGTGCTTTGCCTGCTTCCGGGTCGAGTTGGTACTGGGCAAACCCAAGGCGGGTATACAGACGCATCGCGCCCAAATTTCCTGATAACACCTCCAAAGTCAGCTTGCAGGCGCCACGCTCGCGCGCGATGGATTGCACCAATGCAAACATGCGCTCTGCCACGCGTTGCCCCCGACAGGCCGGCAGCACTACGACGTCGTGAACATTGACCAGTGGCTTGCAGGCAAAGGTAGAAAAACCTTCAATGCAGTTGATCAAGCCCAAGGGCGTTTTTTCGTCCGCCGCTTCAAAGGCCAGCACGCTGAATGCCTGATTCCTGGCGGCGAGACTGGTAGCCAGATTTGTCTTGGCAAATTCGCTCAGGGGTTCGCCGCCACCCATCGGGTCTTGCGCATAGGCATCAAGCATTTCAACCAGCACGTGTGCGTGCCGGGGGCGGGAGTAGTCTGCGCGGCAGACATGCACCGATGGCAGATTCATTGCAAAGTATCCGCAATGCGTTGGGCGCAGCGCAAGGCCTGCGCCGGGTCTCTAGCCTCCACCATCACGCGCACCAAAGGCTCGGTGCCACTGGCGCGAATCAAGACGCGACCGCTTTCCCCGAGCTCGTGCTCCACAGCCAGAGTTTGCGCCTTGAGCGCCGCGTTCGACTGCCAATCGGTGCCTGGGCGCAGACGGACATTCAAGAGGGTTTGGGGGAACAGCACCACGTCTGCCAGCAAACCGGCCATGCGCTGGCCGGCGCGCACGCAAGCCTGCAGCACCTGCAACGCGGAAATCAGGCCATCACCGGTGGTGTGCTTGTCCAGCGCCAGCAGGTGGCCCGAGCCCTCACCGCCTAAGATCCAGCCTCGGGTCTCCATCGCCTCCAGCACGTAGCGATCACCGACCTTGGCACGCACAAGTTCAACGCCCCGGCTCTTTAGCGCCAGTTCCACGGCCATATTGGTCATCAAGGTGCCCACCACGCCCGGTAGCGCCTCCTGCCGGCGCAAGCGGTCGTCGGCCATGAGGTACAGCAGTTCATCGCCGTTGTACAGACGACCTTTGGCGTCGACCATTTGCAGGCGGTCGGCGTCACCATCTAGCGCCACACCAAAGTCTGCTTTGTGTTCTTTTACCGCAGCGACCAATGCTTCAGGGTGGGTTGCTCCGACCTGGAAATTGATGTTCAACCCATCCGGCGCGCAGCCAATGGCGATCACTTCGGCTCCCAATTCATGGAAGACCTTAGGCGCAATTTGGTAGGCCGCACCATGCGCGGCGTCCACCACCACTTTCAGGCCCTTCAGCGTCAGGTCATGGGCAAATGTGCTCTTGCAGAATTCGATGTAGCGACCAGCCGCGTCGCTCAGCCGACGGGTTTTTCCCAGTCCAGCGGATTTCGCCCATTGCGGTTCAAGTTTTAGCGCGGCTTCGACCTCAAGCTCCCACGCCTCCGACAACTTGGTCCCCTGGGCACTAAAGAACTTTATGCCGTTGTCCTCAAAGGCATTGTGGCTGGCGCTAATCACCGCCCCCAAAGAGGCGCGCTGTGCCCGCGTCAAATAGGCGACGCCCGGCGTGGGCAACGGCCCAAGCAGGACCACATCCACACCCGCAGAGTTAAAACCACTCTCCAATGCGCTTTCCAACATATAGCCAGAAATGCGGGTGTCTTTGCCAATCAACACCACCGGACGCTCGTCGGTTCGTCGCAGGACCTGTCCCACCGCATGGGCCAAACGCAGCACAAAATCCGGCGTAATCGGGGCCTGTCCGACCGTTCCGCGGATGCCATCGGTTCCAAAATATTCGCGTTTCATGGATCTCTTTCCCCGTCTAGTTTTTATTTTTCACTCTGTGCGGCGGCCAGGACCCGCAAGGCCTGTACCGTCGCGTGCACATCGTGCACCCGGACGATGTGGGCACCGTTTTGCACTGCCAAAGTCGCCGCCACCGCGCTGGCCACCAGCCGATCGTCCGCCGCCGCTCCGGTGACCGCGCCCAACGACGACTTACGGGACCACCCCGCAAGCAAGGCAACACCCGGCACCAACAACGTTTCTTGCTGGGCCAGCAAACTGAAATTCTGCGCCACGGTCTTGCCAAAGCCTATGCCCGGATCGACCGCAATCCGAGTCTTGCTGACGCCCTGCTCCACCAACGCCTGCGATACGTCGGCAAGGAAGTCGCGCACGGACTCCACAAT
>Ga0214921_10005374_pt1 | contig 18137 bp, 13 predicted proteins | sample LL1505_MetaG_FD_177992 | JGI IMG/M metagenome (GOLD analysis project Ga0214921, IMG submission 177992) | Freshwater microbial communities from Lake Lanier, Atlanta, Georgia, United States - LL-1505 | ecosystem: Environmental > Aquatic > Freshwater > Lake | place: USA: Georgia | collected... | reverse complement strand
CATATCGTCTGGATGGCTGCCGAGTCTCTGTCACCAGGTCGCAACTACTGGCTCAAGTGCGGCACCCAGATCGTGAACGCCAGCGTAACGCGCATCAAGCACCTGGTGAACGTCAATACCCTGGAACACATGGCGGCCGAAAAGCTCGACCTGAACGTTGTGGCCGAGTGCAATCTCGCCACCGACAAACCCCTGGTATTTGACACCTACGCCGACAACAGCGCCACCGGAGGCTTTGTACTGATCGACCGCATCAGCCACCAAACGGTGGGCGCAGGCGTGATCGACCATGCCTTGCGCCGCGCGCAAAACGTGATGCCGCAGTATTTCGAAGTCAACAAGGCCGCACGCGCAGCGCTGAACCAGCAAAAGCCCTGCGTGCTGTGGTTTACCGGCCTGTCAGGCTCGGGAAAGAGCACGATTGCAAACGCGCTGGAAAAGCAGCTCTACGCCCAAGGCAGACGCACCTATGTGCTCGACGGCGACAACGTGCGCCACGGCCTGAACAAAGACCTGGGCTTTACCCAAGAGGACCGCATCGAAAACATCCGCCGCGTGGCCGAAGTGGCCAAGCTGATGGTGGACGCGGGCCTGATAGTGATCACCACCTTTATCTCGCCCTACCGCGCAGACCGCGCCATTGCCCGCAGCCTGTTTGCGCCGGGGGAGTTTTTTGAGGTGTTTGTGGATACGCCGGTGGAACTGTGTGAACAGCGCGACCCCAAGGGCCTGTACAAAAAGGCGCGGCGGGGGGAAATTAAAAACTTTACGGGGATTGATTCGGCGTTTGAGGCGCCAGAGGCGCCGGAAACACACATTCAAACGAACACGGTCGCGATTGAGGTTTCGGTTGAAAAACTCCTTCTATTGATAAAGAGGGTTTAGCATTTTTTAAAATACCAATTACTCCCAATTTTGTTCGCAATCAAAGTACTCTCTCGTCTCTTACCGCAAAATTAACCGACGTATGAATCTTTATCATTGTGCTTCTTTGGCTTCTTGCTAAGCTGGAATATGGTCTCAAGCATTAGTCGATTTCTATCTGCATCATTGACGTCAATGATATTAGAAACTTTGTCTGGAGCCCAGTCATCTCTGATAGAAAAGCCACTTTCAGTGGGAATTTTGAACCTTGGAGGATCAAAATCGAATCCATACTCTTTGCGCAGCCACGCCAAATCAGCTGTCAAAGAATGCCAAATGAAATTTTTGACATCTTCTCTTAATACAGGTCGACTGAGTCCGATCTTGTTTCCAGCGTCTCTTAAAGCATTAACTAGCGCAATGACTTGGCGCGGGCTGGATTTCTCATCAGAATCGGTGAAGAAAAGTTGACGATATTCTTGCAGAATACACATTGCCGGACCTGAAATGGTTTCATTTGGTGCCCCCAATGACTCTAACTCCATCCCTGTCGCGTACTTAGTAAAATGCCGCACCACGTCCCCTTGCGGGAATATTTTTCTATCAAATGGAAAAACGGTATGTTGACTCAAATACAATTCTCGAATCTGCTTTAGTGTTGAAAAGTAATTAGCAGTACTAATTTCTTTAATCGAAGATTGGCTTTTTAATTTTTGCTGGCAGCTTGACAAGTAATAATCTGGGGGACTACGTAAATACCCGATTAATTCAAAGTCCTCAAACCGAACATTCAGTTCCGAAATAAATGCTCTGGTATTTTCATGAATTTTTGAACGTTTTTTGGAAAATGCACCAAAAAAACATTCCTCAGAGAGAAGTAGTGTATGCGGCTTAGTAGCTACTATTTGTTTTTTTAGATCATCCATCCAAACACGGTAGTAATCGAAATTATTTCCATAGAGTTTTTTTATTTTGGCTTCGGCGGTCGGAAAGCGTCGCCACTGACCAGGGTCTCCACGTCGAAGTAATGAAACGTAGAGTAGGTGCTTAACTTGACCCGAAAACGGCTCAGGATTCTTTGGATAGAGTACTCCTGCAGAAACGAGTTTCTCCCGGTTCGCAGCGAGTGCCTCTTGTATCGCCGTGCTTCCTGTCTTCGGCATGCCCATATGAATAATGATTTTCATAAAATAATTCTAGATTCAATGAATGTTGTGGCGTTTCAATAATTGAATATCGTCTTGGTAAATTTTTGACATTTTTTCCCGGCAATCAACACCGACCAAGGATTCAAAGTCAGGCAATACCTCTCGGTTATTCCAAAGATTAAAAATCTTACGAACTGTAAACCCGTTAGCATCCATCGCAATCTTTTTCATCTTTTCGGTGCTGTTGACTTTAGCTAAAAAATATCGATCTGCGAACTCCTTGCCCATGAGAGCCTGGACCTCTTGATGCAGTTTTGAAAGTTCCCATGTGTTTTTGTATTCAATTGGAAGTAAGGCCAAATTTTGAGGCTGGAAGTGACCATCAAGTTTTTGAACTTCGGTTTTCAATAAATATTCATCCACAAATTCGTCGAATGTAATTTTTCCTATCGGCTTATCACAGGCAGTCTGAACCGCTTTGTGCAGGGCATACTGGCGATCCATCCGCATGACAATCTGATTGATGAATGCTGAGTACACACGCATTATCGGATCTCTCAGAATGACAATTCGATTTTCAACCGCCATCACTTTGTCTAAAGTATCTGCACGATGAAACTGATTCATAAATTCGAGGGGTGAAAGATTATTGTTTTGTTCTTTCTTGTGCTCTGACTCCGCAACAAAGACCTTTTTCCAAGCCGAGCACGCGTTCTTTCTAATATAGACGTAAACGTACGCCACGCCATTTATTTTTATAATGAAGTGCTGCTTTATTTTTTGATTCTGATTCATTACCACCCCGGATTTCAGTTCAGTACGGTCGTATGCAGAAGCACCGAGATGCCCATTTTAGTATTCATCCATTTTTCAACTTCTGCGAATCCAGCGCCATGTTCGAACGTAGCAACCGCATGGGGATCAGACGATACGACAACTGGCCGGCCGTCCGCCTGGGACTTGCTTTGCAAGGTCGCCTTCTCCAGTTGGTGTAACAACGCCCCGGGACGAACGGTGGCATCTAGCGCTGCGGCATCGTGCGCTAGGAGCAGGTAGCCCGTAAAGCGTAGACGCTGCTGCAGATGCTCGATGATGCACTTGGCGCCCAAGTTGGCACTAAAGGTCACGCCCCGGCTGTTATAGAGCCGCGCCACACCCGACTGCCATGGGGCTGCTTGATTCGTGAGCTGCACCACCAGCGCACCGCGGGCCGCAATTTTGCGGCAGATGCCGTCGCTGGCGTGCATGACCACAGCAATCGCGTCTGGCGCACCGTAGTCAGGCAGTAAAAAGTGTGCGCCCAAGGCTTTGTACTCGGGCGGAGTGGTGGATTCAGGAAAACGGTATTGGCTGGCGGCGGTTTCGGCCTTCAGATAACGGTGGCGCTGCCTGAACAGCAAGGTGTGCAAAGCACGGGCGCCATGATCGGCCTGGATCTCATTGGCGCCCGGTGCTTGGGAGTAGATGTCGGCCGTCAGGTTTCGGCCATCGAACACTTGGTACAGACACGGATAGCGTAAGCGCTGCAGCGCGTCATTCCCCAGCAGCAGGCGCACCCTCTCAATGAACTCGGTATCTGCGTTGCGTTTGATATTTTCAAAATAGCCAATTTTGTCTACCAGCGCCTTGCGAAACGCCAGCGACGCCGTTCCGTAGCGCTCCACCTCTGACTCGAGGCGCAGCGGCGTGTGCTGCGTGTCGACACGCACAATGTCCATAAAGCAGCCGCTCAGGCTTGGGCTCTCTTGCAGCATGCGGGCCTGAAGGGTGCCGCGTTGCAAGGCACTGACATCGTCAGAGTCGTTAATCAAGAAAACCGTCTCAGGATCAGCCGCTCGGTAGATGGCCTGGTTGCGAATCCAATAGGTGCCCCGGTTGACCGCGTTGGTTTGTATGCTGAAGAAGTCTTGCGACTGGGGCAATAAGCTTTCAAATCGCCTGACATGGGCTAACGAATCATCGCCGCTGGCATCGTCGGTAAAGCGCAAGGCCACGTTGGCATGGGTTTGCATAGCGACGCCATACAGTGCCGCCGGAATGAGCGCCCCTTTTTCAAAATTGGACATCACAAACACCAGTCGCAGCGGCGGGCCCTCAGGGGCCTGTGGCGTCCGCGTTAAACGCATTTGCAGCATTTGGCGCGGCAAGCTCACGGTGGTTGGTGTGTCAGAAGGCGGAGCCGCCGCGTTTGCGGTGGCGGTGTCTTCTGAAGGATCGGCCCAGACTGGCGCAGGCACCACGTCCACCCAGTAGCCCTGCCCGCTGTCGGGCACCTCTGACGAGCCGAACCAACCCCATACGCCGGACAGACCAGGCTCCGCGGCCGTCGGCATTGAAAGCTCCTTGGCGTCGTTGTCAATTGCAAACGCTGTTCCAAAATCAGCCACCCCATGGCCGCCAAAGCGCATGGGCTGCTGCCGCATGCGAGACCAACCACCGAAACGCCCTAGGCCCGTGCGGCTCACGTACAGTTCCAAAGACTCGCCCAGTGAATCGGCCGACGCCTGCTCCGTGCGCGCCTTAAAGGCCCACTGCGACCCCAGCTCGTGCGGACTCGCGGCGCGATCGCGAAGCCCAGTCCAGGCCCGGGCGGCCCAGCTGTTCCAAGTCTCGCCTGCCAGCGGACGAACAAGTGTGTCTAAACCTGACTGATCGCAATACAGGGCAGCCAAGCCAGGGACCCAAAGCGCATCGTAAGACACACCCAAAAGTTCCACTAAAACCCGCAGGCTGGGTATGGGCTCGTTCAACAAAGACTGCGCGCTCACAAAGAGATGCCGGCCGTGACCCGTACGACGGGCGGCGGTCAGGCCGTCTGCCACGAGCCAGGCCGGGTCGCCCGAGAAATAGAGGTGGTCAAACACCGCACAGGCGCGCAGCGACTGCAAACCTTGCGGCCCCAGGGCCACCAGCCCGCCCGCCACACCGGACACCGCCAGCCCAAACCGCCGTTTAAGCACCGCCAGCTGCCCCAACAGCGCAGCCCACGCAGGAGCTTCCAGTGCGCCCTCAACCACGACCACCATGTGCAGTGGCGCGACGTCCTTCAGCGTCCGAAGGTGCAGCGTCATGCAGGCTGCGCCATTTGAATCACCTGGGCCAGGCTCTGCCCCAACTGTTCTTTGCAATAGGTCTCTAACCTGCTTACGGAGTCGTCATTTTTTCCCTGGGCACTGGTGGCGTTGTAGCTGGAATACAGGCTGTTGCCCCGGTATTCTTTGGAATAGTCCACTACAGGAAAACCTTTGTAATCTGAAGTGCAGGCGATCGGGTTAAGCACGATCGCCGGAACCCCATTGAGCCCACATTGCCACTTGATCCACAAGTCATCTGCCGTTGGCGCCAACGCGATGGCGTCATCGAGGCGGACAAAATCGCGGGTGAAAAAACGGGTCGCATACAAAACACCGTCTTTGCCGGTGGGCAGGTTACGCATGCTGGGGTAGTCCAGGCCAATGCCCCAGGTGGGGTAAGTGGCAATCTCACCACCCTCAAGTTCCATGGCACGCCCCCGAAAAGCCACCACGCAATCGTGTGTCTGGTAGGTTTCTAGCAGCACGCGCAAGAACTCAGGCGGATACAGCGTATCGTCGTCCGCCGTAACGAACAATTGGTCTGTGGCCACATTGTGGCTGAAATGCTCTTGCAAAAAAGGAACGATTTTGCGGTAAGGGCCGGTGTTATCCACCCACTTCACTTTAAGAAGCGAGAACTTAAGGAGCTCTTTGAGATGCGGATCATCGGGGGAAATGCCTTTGTCCAACAAATAGGGTTCGCGGGAGATATGTAGACGAATTTCTTTGGGTGGCACCTGTTGCTGGTGGAGGCTTTCGATCACGCGGTGAAGGTGTGGGAGGCGGGAGTCGATCGTGGTTAGGGAAACGGTCAGATTACCCACGACCTCGGCGATCCTCGCAGGCTGCAGCGCTGCAGGCTTGACAATCGATGGCTCATCCGTCACAAGCGCTCGACCACTCGCCGGGCTGGACTTTAAATGGACTTCACCGGATGGTTGCAGCGACTGGCTCAATCTGCTGCGGCATAGCTTGATGTTCAGCGCGATATGTGCCGCCTGCGAGTGACCCTCGACCAGAAGTTGCTCGTAAGCCTCTAAGGCAAAGGCGAAATCACCTTTTCGCATGGCAATATTTGCCGACGCCAGCGCGTTCTTTGCATAAGAATCAAGCATTATGAAACGCAGGGACCAAGTTAAAAGGGCAATAACAAAAAAGGAAGCGAAACAACCGAATCTAGGATGAAAGCGTAGAAAAATGATCCAACTGCCATTGCAGTCGTAGGACCTGCTGAGATAATTGATCGCTCTGCAGCTTCTCCAACTCCAGTTCACGCACCCTTAGCTCGAGGGGCTTCAACTTGGCTACCTCCGTGGTAACTTTCTCCAACTTAAGCGTAGTGCTCGCGAGTTTTCTTTTCGCATCATTAGCCAACTGATGCCAGCCTTTGAATCCTTCCATTGCGTCCCGACACTCGCGAACAATCCCTCTCAAAGCGTCCCGATCATATTCGGATCCTCGACAGGACGATAGAAAACGAGAAAGCCTAACAACAAACGGGTTTTCAATAGCATAGTCAACATGCGAAGCACGGTCTAAGTTTGGCCTGTAAATGGAGGAACTGATCGCATCCACATCACCCTTAACCACTCGGCTCGAATCAAAATATGAAACAATTTCATTACCGGTAGCCTTTGCACGAGCACGCCAATCTTCATATTGAACGAACATAACATCGTAGCCACTGAAATGAAGTGCATCTACCGTCCTATTTAGCCAAACCAGTTCAGCGAGATGCGGTGGATAGTTATATTGAGCAATAAAAGAAGAAATAACCGATGACGCATCTCTGTTAGCGAAGAAAAAAATTGGGACAATTTTACATTGATTAAAAATCCTGATCCACATTGGCAGAAAACAGTTAATCAGAGGATCCTTCAAAGCATGAAAGCCGGTGGCAGCGGTGGGGTAAGCGAGTAATACCTTTTTTATTTCTTCAACCGCTGCCACTGTGCAACTTTGAGACTGCCAATCGTGCGGGAGTTGAAGAGAGGGGTGCGAGAAAAGATCTGCAAGCAGTTTGGTATGAACGGATCTTAAATCCGCATCCTCATAAAACCCTGCCGGGTTACTTATATTCTCAGCAATCACATTGTCCGAAATAGTGATGCCCAAATTCACAAAAAATTGCATTAACAGCGAAGTTCCAGAGCGTCCAGAGCCCAAGACGAGTAATAGCTTTTTCATAAAAGAATCACAATACAATCATTGAGTAAAAGGCGGAACAGTTCTAGAACCTATCGAGATCGCCAGCCAAAAACCAATCAACCGTTCTGGCAAGTCCGTCATCAATCGCAACCTTCGGATGCCAATTCAACATTCGCTGTGCTTTTGATGTGTCAGAAAAATTGCGCAAAACATCTCCAACTCTCTCAATATGATGGCTGACTACCATATTTCGACCTCGCTTTAACAGCAATTCGCCAATGATGTTCGCAACTTCACCAACGGTACGCTCAAGTCCAGACGCAATTTGAAACATCTCGCCGGCCACAGGTTTTTCAATAGCCAGCAACAAAGCGTCGACAAGATCATCAATATAGATAAAGTCCCGAGTCTGTCTGCCGTCACCAAAGATAACACATTCCTCACCGGCGAGAGCAAGCTTAATAAATTTCGCTACTACACTGGCCTTTTTGGATGATCCTGGACCATAAACATTTCCAAATCGAAGGCATACTGTGGAAAGACCAAACGTGCGGAAATATGCCGAGCAATAGCCTTCTCCAGCCAATTTGCTTGCACCATATGGCGAAAAGGGATGAGGAGCAATTTCTTCATGGATCGGAGGCTGAACTTCACCCACCGGAGCGCCCGATGAAGCAAAAATGAATCTTTTTACATTATTCATTCTTGCGGCCTCTAGAACATTGAAGGTGCCGATTACGTTGCACTCCATGTCCAGACGCGGATTATCAACCGATGGACCGACACCGGTATTCGCTGCTAAATGAATAATGCAATCCACGCCGCGCGCGCACGCCAATAATACATCTCCATCACGAACATCTCCGACCGTTAAAACGACACCTGCAGCCGAAGAAATGTTGCCAGAATTCACTTCAATGAAATTTGATACCCTTCGCAAGTCTTCACGAGTCCCGCCGACAAGGTTGTCAAGTACTTTTATCTGGGCCTCAGGATTGGTGGCCACAAGCCTGCGAATAAGGGAAGTTCCGATAAACCCGCATCCGCCCGTTATTAAAAAGGTTAGCATGTATCATCCTGAAATAAACATAAATATACTATATAGAATTCGCGCGAAAAATAATCGAGAAAGTAACTTTCAAATGAATATCAAAAGATAACCGACAGGAACGCAGGCACAAAAAAACGATTATTCAAATCGAACAAATCAAGATTTAAAATATAATCGCCTTCGCATTCGCAAGGCATGAGAGGCGCGCTCAAAATCAACCGCAGACTGAGTAGAAAACAAAAGACTGCTGCTATTTCCATGAGCAGAGGCACTGAAAAAAAGATTCTCCCACTTATCATATATCGATTTGGGATCGTATAGAGACGCCTTCTGAAATGCATTGGCACCAAATTTTTCTCTCAATTCGCGCGACCCCATTAATACTTCAATAGCAATTGCCAACTCAGCAACTCTGTCACTCGAACCTGCAAGTAGGCCATTTTCATGGTCATCAATGAGCTCGTTTGTACCAGAACACTCCCGGAAACCAATGCTTGGTACGCCAACCGACATCGCCTCTAATATGCATGTCGGACAGCCCTCTTCCAACGAAGAAATAACGTGAATGTCGGAATCTTTTAATTCCTGGAAAATATCATCAACTGGTCCCTTGAATATAATACACTGCTCAAGGCCTTTTAAATTAATAAAGTCGAATATCTCTTCAACATATTCAGATTTGCCAGATGGAACCTTGCCATAAACATGAATCCGCCATCCAGGTATGCGCGAGTTGACGATGGAAAAAGCTTTCAGAAGTTCAATAAGATTTTTATTGGATTTTCCGCCACCGATGTTGATAATAGTACCGCCATCGTCCTCAGAATGCAAATGACTCTTTCGAAACCTTTGAACAAACGCTGGATTTGGAAATGCGTGTATGTTGTCACGCATGAACTTCGGGAACGAATTTGCGTAGCCCGGCATAACCAAGCGGACAGCATGAGCGCCTGCGGCGACTACCTCTCTTTCCCAAGCATTCTCAGCAATAGTATTTTTGCTATTTTTTCGCCAGTTTTTCTGTATAAGACGCTTCGGGTTTGTGCACTCCTGCATTCCAAAAGGGACGCCTAATTTCGTTGCGAGCTGATAACTCTCGATTACTAACTCATTGACATAAAATGTAAAGAATATATTTGGCTTGATAACCGATAGATCCGCCTCCAGATCATTTATCTTCTTATAGGGTAGATATCGTATTCTGGAATCACCTTTGTACGCAGGTTCACCATTATTTTTATAAGCCATGTAGACTACGTGGCCTCGGGCACACATTTCCGATGCCAGATCCGTTGCAACTCGCTCAGCACCACCTTTGCCTACTGATAGTGATTGTATGTGGAGTACTATAGTTAATTCATTCATATCGACTATAAGAAGAGCTCGGACACATCGTCACACTTGTCACGATTTTTTACAATTTCCAAGAAATCCGTACGCCAGGTATGAGATGAAATATCTCGACTCCTCTGCGCAACCAAATTAAACCTATCAGCGCAGATACAGGTCCATTTCTCATCGGAGATATTCAGTTGAAACGCGGTGTCCGCCGCGCCGTAAATGTTATTACTAAATATCTCACTTTCTACTATATTTCGCTTGAAGGCCATGCTGTTTCCGCCTAACCACCTTTCACCCGAAGTCAAATAACTTACACTTATCTCCGTCTGAATAATATCGCTATTTTTTAAGTACGCAGACCCACCGCCTTCTTCCATAACGGGAGCAGGAGGCTTACCGAAAATATCAGCTCCAACTGCTTGAGCCTGAAGCACCATGTCAAGCACATAATACTTTCCATAGATATCATCATCATCAACACGGAGACAATAAAGGCCCGTAGCGTACATACAACCCAAATTCATTGCTGCGCCAGAGAATTTGTCCGAAGGCAGGGAGATAATTTTCAAATTTGCTTGAATATTGGAAAATTCCCGCCGTATCGCGTCTACCGATTCATCTCCATTATAGATTACTATCAATTCTTTATTAGGATAATCAAAGGAATTAAATGTATTTATAACATTAATAATCTTATTCCTTCGAAGGGTAGGAGCAATAATAGATACTTTAGGGAGTCCTTTAGAATACTGCGATAAACCAATTGATTCACATATCGTGGCGAGGCGGTTGGCAAATGTATGTTTGAGAGTCACTTGTCGCCAACTTTTATGCGCTAATCGCTGGCGATACAGATCATCTTTTTTAAATCGAATAATTTCGGTAAGCGCATCGATAGTATCCTTACACTCAATCGACGATTGGTAAATCGGATCGTGATCTGCTATTTCACCGATATGTATAACAAATACCCCACTTGCCGCCGCGTCTAGTTCCTTCCACATACGATCATTTCGATCGCAACCTGCGCTGACATAGCAAATAATGCTGTCGAACACTGACTTCCGGGCCGATTCACTCCCCTCTTTATCACCGCTGAGGCCATGGAAGGCACCCTGCTGAATGCTGCCCAATTCAGAAACACAATTCCTATTTACTTCGCTTAATAAATATTTACAACCTAGTGTTTCCAATTCTTCATAAAAATTTGACTTCGATAGAAATTCCTCATCATCCAATAATATGAAATTTTCTTTTTCTTTTGTAATATTGAATTCGCTGATTGGATGAAAAATCGCTGGCTGCGTGCATGGCGGCAGAAGGTGCGCCTCCAGCCCTAAAATATTGATTTTTCGAACCAACTCTTTAGAAACGCAAAATATCGCATCAAATAATTTGATCAAGTCTGATTCAACATTACCTACTGCCTCCTCATTTGTAATCCAAGCTACGATTGGAATTCCAAACTCTTTCGCCAAAGATATTACATTTCTTACTGCATTACTTGATTCTTCACCAGGGTAATATTTTTCCGTGTCAATTCCGGAATTTGACCTGATTTCAATTAATACGAAGTCAATTTTTCCATGACGCAAAACCGACCCATAGTTTGATTGTCTCAAAGGGAATACCAGAGACTCAAAAGACAGTCCTCTAACAACGCGATTGCCGGCAATCAGGCCTATTCTTGGTTTTGATATTTCCATATTTCATCAAATACAATTTTTGAGCATAATGACTTCACACATTAGATATTATCAATCTCAAATATAATATCTAATTTTAGCAGCGAGAAACCTCCTCCATTATTTTATTAACAGCGTAATTAAATGTATTTTCTAAAGGCAATTCCGGCAACATATATTTTGAATTTTCGGGTGACCTTAGGATGGCTAAAACATCGTTTGGAGTACTTATTGAAACCATATTTATTCTTGGGTCACCAATCTCTAATGCTCCGCAGTGAATAACAGGTAATCCTGCTGCAATTGCATCAAGCGTCATTATTATTTGCGTAGTTCTTGTTGACGCTGTTTTGTCGAATGTCAGGAATTTTTCAGCCGAGTGCATCGCCATTAGGCGCCCCCGTTGAGTAACAGAACCCAAAATACCATCAATGTTTCCGTTAATTAATTTTTTTCGTGTTTCAATTACTTGATATCTCGATTCAATTACTTTTAATCCATTGTTTAACATCTCCCCTATGTCTGGATAATGTTCGTTGAACTTATCAATGTCAGCCCATCCATCGAACAAAACGGAAATCGTTTTTTCTATTTTCCCCTTCATCTGGTCATGTACACAGGTCTGTACACACGGGGGTAGCCAGACCGCTGCCACGCCATCCGCCTCAAGTTTTTTTACTTCACTTACATCAGAACAAAATACATGGTCAAAATTTCTTGCGAAATCGATGTAGTGGTCATGATATATATTATCCTTTGTAAACCAGTATACGGTCGGTATGCCTTTGTCTTTCGCAATTTTTACAATTTCCAGCAGTTCATTTCTGCAATTTGCGGGGCTTAATTGACCTAAGTTCCAGTGTCCAGTTGAAGTTTCCCATATTGACTCCATGATTAGCAACTCTAATTTGCCATATTTGATGAAATAATGATAGTTTGCCGGCGTCAGCAACATTAGCTCCACCTCGTAGCGAAGACCGTCACTGGTTCTATCCTCTAATATCGCTCCGACTCGGGTGCGACTGCGCGGAACTATCGGTTCACAAAGATCACGTTCTCGTTCAGAAGTCCAATAATTTATACGCTCCAACAATTTGTCAGAATCTTGCTTTTTAGCAAAATGTCTTTGAGCGTTTATCTTCATAATTTATGTAATCGATTTTTAGTATGTGGCACTAGCGTTTTGAGTGAATCTATGCCACCGAGTCATATTGAGGCTGTTTCGCGCTATGCCCGATTCTTATGTTTTGATTTTCTTCTATGCCTATTCAGTTTCAACAACGTAAAGCGGTTTGGATTTTTTTATCTATCGCCTCGGCTAATCATCCACTTGTGTAGTCTTAATTTTTTCTCGGCCTTAATCGTCTTATTTCTTACTTACGTGACCCTTCTATTTTTCTTATTTTTATGGCATTTTGAGTGTATTTATTTATGATCTAATTTATCTTTTTTATTTTTTAATATTCGCAAATCCTGCAGTTCGTAATTTGCGTCTAAAATTTCCAACGTTATTCTGGCTGAATCAACTACCATGGTTTCCAACCTCTTTGTTAACTCAAGTCTTTGCGAATCATTTGCTGCCATTTCCATATATGCTTTATCCAATTCCATTATTTCATTTTCGTTATTGGATAGTTTCTCTGACATTTCATTTAGATAATGTTTTTTTTCTTGTATTTTTAACTCAATGGTTTTTGATTCTTCCAGCTCATTACTGCCATCAACATATATTTTATTGATTCTATTTTTTACTTCCAACGTCTTTGGGATTTCTTTGTTTGTTTTTTGACTCTCGTCCTCATACTCTAAATTCGCTACATTAATTATCTTCTCTGGCGTTTTTCTTTTTAGTTTTATCTCGTTTCCGGTATTTGCTTTTTTAATTAGACTTACCGCTGGTATTCCGATGCCCTTTCTTCTTATCCAATTTTCTATCAAATCTTCTTGATACTCATAAGGCAACTCTATTTTTAATATATTTTCGTATTTAGCTAAACTTTTAACATCTTTCTCATCGCTTAAGAATGCCGGTAAGACTCTGATCGAGACTGCTTGCACGAATGGTCTGGTGTCGTCAAGTGCTTTCTTTGAGTCGCCCGTCCGTATTAGGACCTCTACCGGCCTATAGGTATTGTTTTTTAAAAATCCGGTTAAGAATTCTTCAATATTGTTGCCTGCTCCATCCGATTCAATGAGTATTGAGGCCCCGGCGTTTATTCCTGTGTCTTCTAGATATTCCAGATATTCTTTTCCGATTTTTTGTCGTTCTAATTTTTGGTCTAGCAATTCCTCTTCGGCCCAATCATGCTTGATCACTAGATCGTTTCTGTACTGAATCTCGCCCTTCCCGAAGATAAGTCTTGCGTAATGCGTCAGCGCCTTACCTTCATGCCCAAACATCAATGGGTCAAAACCACCTATGGCGTCAAAGACACCTTTGCGAATGACCATATTGCCCTCAAGGTTGAACTCGCTAGACATAGGCACAGCTCCCAGGTCGTAGTGTGGCGGCGTCTCGGTCTTCGGAGTCTTGGGGATAATGCGTCCGCGCAGTCCAAGATAGTTCGGAGCGGTAATCGCACTGGCGGCAGCAGCTAGATACCCGGGCTCCATGAGCCCGTCATCATCCAGAAACGCCAAATGATCGCTTCGCGCAAAGTGCGCACCCACGTTACGCCCTTCGCTCGGCAACAGGTTCCATGGTGGAGATATCCAAAGGAGCGGTAGCCTTCTGAGTTCATCATGAACTGCCTCGTTTCTACCGTTGTCTACGACAATGATCTCGAAAGCAGGACCCTGCTGCTGAATGACAGTCTCCAGGCATTCTATAAGTCCGCGCTCTGTACCGTAACTAACGATAATGACCGAAATGTCAGGTGCGCTAGTCGGTCGGTTGTCAACCTGATTGAACTTATCATAATCGACAATTTTTCTATACCGCCGCATGGCAGCCCTGGCCTCATGAAACCGGCGAGCCACATAATGCGCACGCGCCTCATTGAACCGGATACTTGCCTGCTGGTTCGACATATTTAACAAGGTCGCATGGTCACGCTACCAGCGCACACCACGGAAGATCACTTCTTTTCGGATGTTCTCTTTATGAGCAGCCACCATTTTGAACATTCCAGACATTACTTCAGGCGTAAGATAGTGTGGCTGTACGCCAAGGTCAATCAAGCCTTGGTAGGTCGGGTTGTAATAGTGCTCTTCCGCCTCTTTGCGAGGATTTTCAAGGCTCTTGATCTCGACATTGAATCCCATGCTATTACCCACCTGTTGTGTGAGTTCTGCTAGCTGGTTAACGCTAAACGTTTCCATGATTTGGTTGAAGATCCGTAATTCGCCGGCTTTGGCAGGCGTCTTTTCAGACATATGGACGCACTGCAAGGTGTCTTCAATATTGAGATAACCACGTGTCTGGCCCCCTTTGCCGTAGACGGTGAGCGGATAGCCAACGACCGCTTGGGCAATAAATCGGTTTACGACCGTACCAAAGATTTCGTCATAATTAAAAATGGGCTTTAGGCGGCTGTCAATTGCGGACTCTTTAGTTTCCAACCCGTAGACCGGCCCTTGCATCAAATCGGTAACCCGAAGATTCCACATTCGGACACCAAACCAAAACAGATCGGTATCCATTATTTTGCTGGTGTGGTAAAGCGAAGACGCTTGGCGGGGGAATAAAAATTTCCCCTTGCGCCCCTTGTGCTCAATCTCAAGCCATCCTTCTTCAATATCAATATTGGGTGTTCCATACTCGCCCATGGTTCCCAGTTTGATAATGTGCGTGTCACGCGAGAAGTCACGCACCGCAAACATCAGGTTATTGGTGACAAGCAGGTTATTTGACAACGTAAAGTTGGCGGTCTTGTAATTCATGACCGAGTACGGTGCCGACGGTTGCTCGGCGTAATGCACTACAGTTTCAGGCGCTCCACTAAATTCCGGGTTGACCGCCCAGTCGTAGCGTGCGCGCCCATCAAACAGGCCTCGCATGATCTCAGGGTCGGTCAGATCACCAATCACAACTTTAATTTCCTTCCCAGTCTTTTCAAACCAGATCTTGGCGCGCTCTTGCAGTGTTGGCACAGGGTAAAGCATCCCGACATCTTGGGTGTTGCAAGTATTGCGGCGCCAGTAGTTGTCGACCACCGTGACCGAATGACCGCGCTGGGAAAAGTACATTGCTGTGGGCCAGCCGAGATATCCGTCGCCACCAAGTATGAGTATGTGAGTCATATTTTTTGAATTCATAGTTATTGCCAAAAGCGTTCTGCGGGGTGAGATTGAGGGTTTGACTCCTCCAGCAAATTGTTGCTCAGTAAGAATTCCGCCAACTCAGCCTGCGACAAGGCCGGTTCGTTAGCCGAGTGATAGGGGTTGTCTATGGTGCGGGTTACCACGTCCGGGTACTCGTAAGCAATTTCCCGGTACAGACTACGGTAGGACGGCAGTACAGCAAAATACTTCGGTAACTCAACCGTACGACCCGTCTCTTCATCGCTCATCAGTTCTTCATAGAGCTTCTCACCCGCTTTGGTTCCAATCGTGGTGATTTCAATATCGGCGGCTTTATGACCGTAGATCGGCGCCAGTTGGTTGATCATGACCTGGGCAAGATCTTCAATTCGAATCACCGGCATTTTTGTCACAAAGACTTCACCACCCTTAGCAAGCATGCTGGAGTCAATCACTAGATTTGCGGCTTCTTTGATACTCATGATAAAGCGCGTCATCTTGCGATCGGTCAGAGTAACAGGCCCGCCTTTGCGAATTTGCTCCCTGAAAATTGGAATCACTGACCCGCGCGATCCAAGCACGTTGCCAAAACGGGTGGAGGCAAAGATAGTGCGTTGCCCTTTGCCTGCGCAGTTAGCAGCGGTCATCAGCCGCTCGCCCATTAGTTTGGTGGTCCCCATGACGTTGGTTGGGTTAACGGCCTTGTCCGAACTGGTGAATATCACACGTTCGACTCCACAGTCCTGAGCGGCTTCAATCACGTTCTTGACACCAATAATGTTGGTCTGTACCGCATCAAAAGGCGAATGCTCGCACAAGATGACATGCTTGTAGGCCGCTAAATGGAAGACAATGTCGACCCCTCGAAACAGTTCGACGAGGCGATCACGCTCCCTGATACTTGACAGAAAGAACTTGGCATTGGTGTTGTGTTTATGGCGTTGTTGTTGGAAAAAGAGCTCCGTCTCATTGTTATCAAGTCCGATCAACTCACCCACCTTGCAGTCGTTGAGCAATTGGTCTACCAATTGACTTCCTACGGTGCCACAGCATCCCGTCACTGCAACGGTTTTGTTTTCAAATGGGCTCATGTACGCTCCTAGTGACTATTTAATATGCTCAACGATGGCGTCAAAGGTTTTTTCGACGTCAATATTTTTAAGTGATTTAAGTTGCCTGCGGACCCTGGCCTTAACGGCCTGTGGCTTGGGTTCCGCGTGGTCAATCCGCAGCGCCGCAGTGAAGCTTTTGGCGGCAGTTTCATATTGGCCTGCTAATGTGTCGGTCAGGGCAAATGTATTGCGGATGCCTGCGGCCAGCATGGCATTGACTTTTTGCTTTGAACAACCCCACTCTAAAGCGAGCCTGATGCAACGTTGTAATCCTTCGGCATCGTCCATTTGCTGGTAACCCGCTGCCGCGTAAAGCGCGAGCTCGGAGCGATTCGATTGGTCAACGAGTTCTGCGTTGTCCAGCTTTGCCAGTTCCGTCCAAGCACCATTGACCCAGGCTTGGCGAACCTGTGCCGGCACATCCCGCGGCAAATTCGCCGGGGTGAGTCTATTGCCTGAACTTAGTGTTGAATCCCCGTTCAGTCTTGTCGACCCAGACAGACGCAACTGGCTGATCTGGGCGTCGATTCGCGCTTGAGTCAGGAGGCGAACGTCCGCGCCGGGTGTGCCCGTTGAAATCGCAGCCTCAAAATGCTTCACCGCACGTGCCTGCCCGCCTGATATGGCTGCCGCCCTTGCCAAGCTGTTGTGTGTGCCAGCAACGAGTATCCGGGCGAGCAATTTCTTGTCGACTCCCCAGTCAGTCGCCAAACGAATGTATTGCATTGCATGGGAGGCGTCGCCCCACTGCAGATGCCCCGCGGACACCAACAATGCCAGCTTGGCTCGTTCGGGGTGGTTTTGCAAGGTATCCCGCTCAATGGCTATGAGGCTTTGCCAGTCCCCAAACTGCCATTGGGTTCGGGCCTTTTCGAGTAGGGTTTCGTCGTAAGGAACCACGTCGGCTCCTCTGTCGTAGGCGTCTACAGGTTCGGCGTCGTTTTGGCCGACAACCGTCGAATTTTGACCGTCCTGCACCGCTTCGCCACCTGAAAGTGGCAACCCGAACAATTTGGCAAGCCATTGGCGCAGGCTGGTGATCATCTCTGGCGACTTACAGACCGGTCTCTCGAAGGATTAAATCCTTGATCAACTCAATTTGCGCCTCCGCCTTCACCAACTCTTCGTGCATAAGTTGCTGCCGGGCCTGCAGGTCCGAGTTAACCGAGTCCAGATCCTGACAGCGCAACTGAATTGCCGACGATTCTTTGGTCTGCGCTTCAATCGAATCTTTCAGCGTGCTGATGTCTTTGGTGAGCTTGGCTTTTTGCTGTTCGAGGACTGCGTTCTCTTGCGAAAGAGCCGCTTTGTCTTTCTCCAGCGCTGCCTTGTCTTTCTCCAGCGCTGCTTTTTCTTGGGCCAGCGCGGCCTTGTCTTGCGCCAGCGTTGTCTTTTCTTGTTGCAGCGCTGTCTTTTCTTGAAGCAGCGTAGCGCGCGCCTTGCTTTCTTCTTCTAGCTTGCCAGCGAGTTCG
>Ga0214921_10005373_pt1 | contig 18137 bp, 19 predicted proteins | sample LL1505_MetaG_FD_177992 | JGI IMG/M metagenome (GOLD analysis project Ga0214921, IMG submission 177992) | Freshwater microbial communities from Lake Lanier, Atlanta, Georgia, United States - LL-1505 | ecosystem: Environmental > Aquatic > Freshwater > Lake | place: USA: Georgia | collected... | reverse complement strand
AATACTCTCCCTGCTATTAGATTATAATAAAATAAATATAACTTAACGATATGTTAAAAAACATTAAAAATACATATAAAATACTATTTTTTCCGTTTTTAAATAGATTTCTTATTGAACATGCCTTATATTTTTATTATATTTTTAATCGTATAAAAATTGATTATAATAAGGCTATATATTAAATAATAACTATCACAATACAAAATACAAAAAAATAGATAAATATGAATAACAATCAAGTATCATATGAACTAGTTCCGACACCAGACGAAATAGTATCTGGCTATTTAAATCCTTTTAATAAAGTAAATAAATTGATTACTAAAAATGCGGTGCAAAATATATTAAAAAAATATGGTGTATTTCAAAATATTAATAATTTGGATTTATATCAGGATTCAATGGTTCATGAAAGTTATACTATAGGTAAGATAAAAGAAATATGTTCTCGGGATAATGTGAAACCTGTTAAAAACCCGGATGGATGTGTTTTATTGAGAGAACGTTCATATGAGAGATTAGAATTTCTAGGGGATGCCGTAATTGAGAATATAATTGTATCATATTTATATCGTCGTTATCCAGACCAAAGGGAAGGGTTTTTATCATCAATGAAGGTAAATTTTGTTAATCGTATTACATTAGGTCATCTAGCAAAAGTAATTGGATTACACGAATATTTAGTAATTGGAAGAACATTAGATGATTTGCAAAATGCTAGAGAGGAAGATAAAATTCTTTGTGATATTTTTGAAGCTTTTATTGCTGCAATTTATTTAGATTTTAATAATGATAAGCATGGTTTTTTAAATTCTTTCATTTCTGGTGCAGGTTATCAAGTAGCCGAACTATTTTTAATTAATTTAATAGAAGATGAATCTAGCCAACTAGATATTACTACATTTATTCTGGATGACCGTAATTATAAAAATAAGATTGTAAAACTAATTAAACGGATTAATAAATATAATCCAGAATATCGAGTAATTAAAAATGATATTTTAAAAACTGGCGAACCAGTTATTACTATTCAATTATTTAATCCAAAAAATAAAGAAGTAATTAGCGAAGGAAAAGGGCAAAATATAAAAAAAGCAGAACAAGATGCAAGCAAAAATGCACTTATTAAATTAGGATATTTTAAATAAAAAATAATATAGTTTTATTCATTCATTTATTTATTCATTTATAATTGTATTTATTTTAAATAATAATTCATTTTGTTTATTAGAATTTTTAGTTTGTGATATTTTATAAAATTCTTGAATTGTATTATATATTTTAATCCATATATTATTAAATTTATATTCAATGTTTTTTTCATTAATAAGATAAATTAATAATGCGTGAAAATGTTTTAGAAAAGTAGTATCAAAGATTTTATACTTGATTTCAATATTAGGTAAATGTTTATCGTGAGCAGTAAAAATGTGTAATTTATTACAAAAATCAAGTGTATAATCAAAATTAGGATTTAAACGAATATTTTTAGATGAACTGAGTTTATAAGGTAATATTTCATTATTTCGCAATTCTTCATTATAAATTTCTAATCTTGATTTATTACTAGTTGATTTATTATTACTTATATTACTTATATTTCTATTTTTTTCATTACTTATATTTCTATTTGTTTCTTCAATAAAACTATTATATGTTGCTATTTTAATTTGTTCCATTTCATCAAGATAATCTAGATAAAATACATTATTGAATTGGTTTTGGTTTTTATTTTGGATTTGGTTTTTACTCTGATTATTAAATTGGTTATTTTGCTGTTGGTTTTTTTTCTTATTTATTTCATTAATAAGTTGTTTATTTTTCTCTTCTATTTTATTATAATTATTAATTAAATTTGCACTACATTGAGCACATTTATGAAATTCTGATATTACTTTACATAAACATTCTTGGCAATATTTAAAATTACACTGATAACACTGTAAACATTTAATTAATTGACCATCTGCACAATTATTACCTGCACAATCACATTTATCATCAAATCCCTGTATTTTTTTAAATAAATTACTTACATTAACTGATTGTGAAGTATTAATTGACCTATTATTTTCTCTATTTTGTTCATCTAAAATTGATTGGTTTAAAACTCTTTGTTCTTGTTCTGAAATTCTATCAAAAGTAGTCATTAATAATAAATAATAAATAATAAATTTAACTTTTAATTTGTTTTATTTTTATTCTGAATTTTTCAATTTTTTTTATTCTATTTTATTCAATTTTTTTCAATTTTATTTCAATAATTATGTAAAATTGAAATTTTATTAGTTTATTATTTATTTATATATACAATCTAATTATTCTGGTATATATAATTAAAATGAATAATTACTTTGATAATAAAATATCCTTTTACTCAAATTTTAACACTTACAAATTAGAATTATCATTGAATGAAGTAGAAAATATGGCAAATATAGACAATCAGGAAAATATAGACAATCTGGAAAATATGGCAAATATAGATAATACCAATATAAAAAATTGTTTAATAAAAAAATTAAATGAGTTAGGAATAGTTTGTTCTTCTAGAAACATAAAGTTATTTGATTTACAAAATAATTATGAAATAAAAACAACAAAAGATTTATTGACAAAAAAAACCAAACATTGTAAAATAATTATAGTTCCAGTTGATTGTAATTGCAGAATGTAATTGTAAATTACATCATTCTGGATACTGATTTTTTAAGAGATGCGACTGTTTTTCTCATTGTATTAGTCATTTTTTTTGTAAGGGATTTAGGTTTAGATTTATGAGTAGAATGATGTTTAGAATGATGTTTCTTGGAACGAAGCATTTTGCTATGAACTCCAACCATACTTCCAGAAGACTTATGAGATTTAGGGCATTTTTCAGTTGGAACATTAGCTACAGGTTTTACCTTGTTAAAATAATACTTTTTAATAACCTTACCATCAGGTAATGTGTATTCAATTGGTGTCTTTAGATGAACACGCTTACAATGATATGCATAAAGTTTGCCACTAGAACCCTGAGTAGTTTCCCGCATTTCAATATAAAGAGTACATTGACCTTTAATGCGTTTTACACGACAAAGTTCAGATAGAGCAGCACTTGCAGCACGTTGAGCACTAATTTTAATAAATCGTCCTGTATAATCTTTATGGGAAAACTTAGTAGGACATCCATCTATATGATATGCGTTGTTAATAGTAAATGAACGTTTACCAGATTCTTTTAGAGAACGTGATTTGGAAGCAGAAGGCATAATATTATTATTTGTAATATTTTATTTATTATTTGTAATATTAATTTGTAATAGATTTATTATTTTATTATAAGATATTAATTTAACGCAAACAGAAATAATAAATAGAAAAATGAAAGCATTCTAGAATTGGGATTATAATATTTAATTGTTAATAAAATATTATAATAGAGTAGATATTTGAGTAGATATTTTCAAAGTAGATAAAAAACTTGATTGCTAGAATGAATTTATTACATTTCAAATTATTAATTTTAGGGTTTATGATAATGTTGATTGGATTATATTTATATATAATTATTAAAAATAAGGAGCATTTTAATGTTTCACCACCCCAATCACCTATTAGCACTCAATTACTAAATCAAATTGCAAGTAAACTAAAAGTATCAGTGAGAAGAATACAAAATCTTACATATAGTGGTGATATATCTAAACAAATATTGGCTGTTTCTTTTACTATATTAGACCCTAATGTAATTGAAATTCAAAATGGTGAGTCAAATGCACAAACAATAGCTAGCAATGCTAATAATTTATTTTTCCAGAATCAAATGACTGTTCAAATTAATGGTATTAATATATTGTTATCTAAAATTAATCAAACTAGTGCAAATATATCTAATACATCAGTAGATAATAGTATATATTTTAATAATACTGGATTACAGGATATTTCTAAATATGCATTACAAACTTATAGAGAAGTTCCAAATGATGCATCTCTGACTAATTTTTATAATTTGAAAATAGATAGCAATTATAAAATTAATCCTGTTCTAGAATAAGCATACTTATATATACTTATATATACTTATTTTTCGTTATGTGAATTTTGTTTTTGTATATTTTGTATCTTGTTTTGTATCTTTTGCATTTTTATATGTTTTATATCCATAATTCAATGAATGAGAATAATCTTTAATATGTGAATGGGGTTCTCTCCAGATACGACTCATTCCAATTTCACTAGGATAATAATCAGTTGTAATGTCCCGCATACTTCTATCTTCTCCAGTTTCTAGATTCTTTAAAGCATTAATATTGGAACGCCATTTAAACAAATCTAATTCATCTTGTAAAATTTGCTTCCTATCTGGGTCAGTCTCTGCATCAAATAAACTTTGTACATTTGCAATTTCAATATCATCATCTTGGGAACGTCTTATGCCTTCTGGTATAAGTATATCCCGACGCCAATAATATAATCGTTTTGGATTATATTCTAATGGTTTAAATCTTGCATATTCTGGGGTGTCTAATTCATCAGCCGGAATAGGTTTGACTTCCATAATTCTATTATGATAGCCAGGATATGCTTTACAGTTGATGGCAATTGTTTTTGCTATATCATCTTGTTCAGGAATGCCCGATAAAGATACAAATTGCTCAACAGGATTATTCTGTTTTTTGTAATTTAGGTGTTGTTGGTGAGTTTGGGTTTTTTGATTATTTTGGTGATTTGAGTGTATTGTGCTAAAATATTCTTCCCTCATTTTATACATCATTTGGAAAGATTCATAAACAAATATAAGAACTATTATGAATAATAATACTTTTATTATCATTTTAATCTAGATGATGTATTATAGTATTTATTATAGTATTTATTATGATATGCTAATAAAATATAAAATATAAATAAAATATAAATAAAATATAAATAAAATATAAATAAAATGTCATCCACAGAGGTAATTAATTTAGAGAAAATAGTTTATTCTAATGATTCTAATGATCCTGAAATTAAAAAATTAAAAGAAAAAATAAATAAAATTATTGGTTATAAGCATTATAATACAATTCGAATAAATATTACAGGATGTACAATTACAAATAAATTAATAGATTTAATATCAGATTCAAAAATCAATATTATAACAAACATTGAAACATCTAATATAATAATTGAAGGTGATGAAGGAAATGATATTGATAACCTTCATAATAGTGAAAGTGTTATAGATGGTAGTGTTGATGGTAACAGTGAAAATAGCTTAGATGGTAGTGTTAATGGTGATGGTGATGAAAATATGACTAACAAAAGTATCTATAAAAAAATTATATCAATTCGAACTAGATATCCTGAAGATACCCTTAAATTAATTGTGTTATATCCAAAAATATATTTTTATATTGAAATAATTCAATTTATACCTGATGTAAGCTTATATTTATCAAAAATAGCAGATTTATTATCTTTTTGCAATGTACATTTAACAGGAAATGTTGGGATAAATTTATTCGGAATAAGTAATTTAAAGGAAGATTATACTAGAGTAGAAGAAGAGAAATTTGAAAAAAATCTAGAAGATTTAATAGATAAATTTGTAGAGGAACGTACAAATAATAAGAATAAAATAACAATAAATTGTGATGAGAAATTATCTAAAACAAACCTATACAAATTTTTAATAAAATTATTAAGTAAATATGATAATCCAAATAAATTTGTTTGTAAAAAAAATATAGAATATCAAAAAATAAGAAAAACACAAAAAAAACTATTACATAATAATGAAGTTAATAATAATTCATCTATAAACTCACCTAAAATATCAGCTGAAATATTAGATATATATCAAAGATTTATTAAAAATTACGAAGATAGTTTATTTATGAATTATTCAAAAGTAAGTAATCCTAAAGACCGTGCAAACTTTTATATAAAAAGTATAATAGATAAAATAAATTGGGCTTTATATGAAGATGAAAAACCAACGACAGAACTTTTTATAAAAAAACTAATTAATTCAGCATTAAAATTTAGAAAAAATATAGATACATTTCCTAAGCAAATTAATTATATTGGAACACACGGTAGCCCTTTATTAGAAATTAAAAAAGTTCCTAGCAACTGTATAATTATTTTTCTGACACCAATAAATAGAGTAAATACAACAATAGAATATTATGCACAAATATTAGATCTTATTAAAACCCAAGATTTTTATGAAAATTTTATTAAAAATCCAATATGTTATGGTAAAAAAAATTGGAATGAATTATTCACGAATTCGATAGTATTATTACCTAATCAATATTATTATGATTTAGCTCTAAGCGTTTCACCAAAAGATGAAGAAATATTTAAGCATTCTATGGGTATATATAGTTCATCTGATAATTTTCAAAGAAAACGATATGATACACTACATACTACTTTATCTACAGAAATAATAAAAAATAATTTTAAAGGTTTAATAATCCTTGATGGTTGTAGAGCACTTAATCAAGAAATTAAAACAAGATTACCATTATCAGAAACAGTAAATATATATAGATATGAACACTTAATTAAAATCTTAAATAAATCTATATGGTTTGATAATGATAAAGACTATTATAATTGTGATAAAATTGATAAAATTAAAAATTCATTAGACTTTAAGAAAAATACAAAAAAAAATTATTGGAATAATAAAAACAATGTAAGAAACTTAGTTAAAGATGAAAATAGGTCTGTTGGTATTACTATAGACCTTTTACTACGTATAGGATTTTGTAAGGAGTTAATTTTATTTTTTGAAAATATTAATTTGCAGGAAATAAAAAATATAGATTGCAAATTACTATTTAATCAAATTGAAGAAATATTTGATAATAATCCAGAAGCACTTACTAGTATTTTTAATTTATTTTATTATATAAATATTTCAAACGAGAATTATAAGTATATTATTAATAAATTAAAAAGTATTTCTAAATTATCAACATATTTTGGATTATTACATTCATTTTTTCTTTATGTGAATATTACTACTAATAAATATTATAAAGAAATGCAAATACAAAAGAAAATACAAGAAAAGCAAATAAACCAAAAAATACAAATAAGGTTATTATTCTTAATAAATTTACAACTAACAGATAAACAATTAAATCAAATCTTAAATGAAAATAATGAATTCTTTGAAACTTTAGGAATTGAAGAATTTTATTTAGTAAATAATAATATAAGAAAAATACCTTTTATCTTATATGCTTATCCTTATTACAGATTAAGATTATTAGTTTTGGATGGAAATCCAATTACATTTGTAAATACTCTATCAAATGACTATATAAGCGAAAATAATATTGAAGAAATAAAAAAAACCGCAGATGGTACTGTTAACCACCCTTGGCGTAATATTGAGGTATGCAAATATATTGTAGAATTATATAAGAATTATAAACGAAAAATAAATAATAAACCTAATAAATCAAGATTTTCTACTAAAGAAGAAAGTAGAAAATCTCATATACAAAAAATGAAAAGTAGTCGAAGAAGTATATCTAGAAATACAACTAGAAAGAGCATATCTAGAAATACAACTAGACATACAACTAGACATACAACTAGAAATACAACTAGAAATACAACTAGACATACATCTAGACAACCAACAATAAAATATAAAATATAAAATATATCAAATAATGGAAAATTCTTTATAACAAAATAACATTATATAGTAAAGTAATCTAGTAATCTAGAAATCTAATAATTTAAAATGACAACACAACCATTACAAAAAAATGCACAACAATCCACAAATACTTCTGCTGGATTATGGGCATTTGACCGTAGCAGTGAATGGGTATCCAGGTATGGTAAATGTAGTAATAAAGCAACTCGAACTGCACCTCTTAATATTGATACTGGTAAAATTTCGCCGTGTAATGCATTATGTAGGCTATCGATGAAATATGAACCTACAACTTGTAGTGTTAGTATGATAAATAATATACCTACTGTTACATTCTCGCCTAATTGTATAATAAAATTCAAGAATGATTTTTTTTATTTACGCAAGATGACTATTCACTACACTAGTATGCATACTATTAATGAATCCTACTATGATTTGGAAGTTTTATTATATCATAATAGAAATCCTATAAATGATGCAGATGGTGGTGTAATTATTTCGGTATTAATGAAAAAGGGTGCAGACTATGGAACTGCTAATGAGTTTATGAATGAATTTATTAACCAAATGCCATCTAATGATATGCCTACTGAAAAAGATATTACAGTGAGTGATAATTGGAATCCCGAACAATTATTACCTGCATCTAAATCATTTTTTTATTATGATAGTGCATTACCCTATCCACCTTGTAATCCTAACTGGACATTTATAATTTTTGAAGAAGCAGTAGAAATTTCTCAGAATATTATTGATACAGTCCATGTATATATATTAGGTAATAATCTAAATATACGCCCTATACAACGTACCCCTAAAAGTATTAATATTTTTTATAATGCCAATTCGAATTTAGATACCAATCAAGATTTATCTGGTGCAGATACGCTAGAAGCACAACCTACATTACCTATTAAGTCCAATTTATCATCAGTCTCCTGGCTTAAACAAAATATTTATTATATAAAAGGGATTATTATTACTATAGTTTTAATATTAATGATTTATGTTGCAATTAAGTTTGCCAGTGTAATAGTTAAAAATGATATGTTAAATCATTTTATAATAAGACAACTTAAGAAAAAACAAGATAGAGAATCATCCAAAGCAGAATCACAAATGCAAAAACAGCAAGCAGCAGAATATGGTGGTGTTGCACCTTTACAAAAAACTAATCTACCTAATAATAATGATAATAATAATAATTAAATATATTAGTATATAATAAAAGTTTATTTCTAAAATTAAAATCAAATATTAATATAATAAGTATTAATATAATAAGTATTAAAATCAATATTAAATTTATATCTAAAAATGAATATTGGAAACAGTTCTTGTTTTAAAACCTCAGATAATAAACATCTTCAATGCCCTCCTCGAATGGACGATGCACGCCATTTTACGGATTACAGACCTAGTAATTTTATCAATGATTTAATCCGTGCTGATAACAACATTAGTAATTCTCTTCATTATCGTGTATTTCTTCAGCAAAATGCAAATGCGTTAATGGATCGTCAACGTCAAATTGCTTGCCAACTCAATTGTTGTGGTCCTTGCCCTATTACTCAATCTAGTAAAGAACCTTTTGATGTTGGAACAATGCTTCCAGAGCAATATATGTTTGTTACTGATGGTCGGACTACTAAGTATGTTCTGAATGATATTAATGGGCTTGGGACAGGACGTGTTTATAATACTTATGCCCAACCTGATGGAGATTGTAAAAATCTTCCAAGTGCGTGGCCTGTCGCCCAACCACCTAATCAATGTGCTTCACCTTTGGATAACCTTAATTATCTAGGTGATGTTAATCCTACACCAACTGGTATCCGGCAAGCCATCCCAGGGGGCGGAACTATGGTAAATGTCGGTTCCAATAGAAAATTCCAATAGAAAATTCCAATAAGTTATCATATTCAGTATACATTCATTACTTATTCAGTATTCATTCATTACGCATTATTTTAGTTTGCAGTTTATTTTTTGTTTTTTGTGTTCAATTTAGTAAATAAAACAACTAACTTAAAAATATATAGAAAAATATATAGAAAAATATATAGAAAAATAATACAATATTTTGCTTGTAATTTTATATTTATATTTATATTTATATTTATAGTTCTAGTTCCAGAATGAGTTCTAGTATATCCAATAGTTCAAATAATTCAAATCCCATTAAATTATCTAATATAAAGAATTTAGTTTTATCTGGCGGTGGTTTATTGGGTATAAGTTATATTGGTTTATTTAAATATTTAGAGGAAAACAATGCAACTAAGCAAATTAAGACAGTATCAGGTTGTAGTGCCGGTGCAATATTTGGTTCATTATTTGCCGTTGGTTATAAGTCAGATGAACTTAATATTATTGTTAAAAGTATGAATTTTAAGGAATTTTTAAATATAACAGCGGATTCTATTATTAACTTTATGAGAACAAAGGGTATTGAATCAGGCAAAAATCTTATGAATTTCATAAAAAAATGCATCAAAGATAAAACAGGTAATGAGGATATAACATTTTGCCAAATTCAAGAAAGATTCAATATCAAACTTTCAATTGGTGTTACTAATCTAACTACTTCTAAATTTGAATTATTAGGTTGTCATAATATGCCAAATTTACCAATATATCAAGCTATTAATGCATCAATTGCAATACCTTTTATATTTGAACCAGTAGTAATAAATAATGATGTATGTTGTGATGGTGGATTACTAGATAATTTACCAATAGAAGAGATAATAACTTTAGAAGATAATAATAATATAGATATAGATATAGATATATATAAGCCAATTGAACAACCTACACAACCTACACAACCTACACAACCTACACAACCTACACAACCTACACAACCTACACAACCTACACAACCTACACAACCTACACAACCTACACAACCTACACAACTTGAGCAAGTAGATGAAAATATAAATACTAAAGAAAATCCAATTCCTAGAGACAAAAGAAATACTGAAGACAAAAAAAATATTATTGAAGTTGCTATAATAGATACTTTAGGTATATATTTAATGAATAAGTTCAATATATTATCACAAGATAATTATCAATTATTACCATTATCATATTATTTTAATGCTATTACTCAAGCATTATCAAATGGATATATATCTAAGAAAAAAAATAAAGAAAATAAAGAAAATAATAAAAAATATAAAGTAATTGTCTTTGAAATACCTTGTGATATTATGACATTTATAAAAATAAATGCATCTATAGAAGATATAGACAATATTATAAACATTGCTTATACTATAACAAAAAATAATTTAGATATTTCAAATATTCCAATTACTCTCTAGTCATCAACCTCTAGTCATCACTAACTAGATATTTACGAAGACCTTCATAGGTGCGTTCGCCTCCATATTCAACTTGTGTTCCATCATCCTTAATAAGTTTTACAGTAGGATAACCACTTACATCATACTGACGAGAAATATTTTTATCGGCATCACAATCAACCATTTCTAAACGTAATTTTTTACCATCTTTTCCAGGTTTTCCATTTAATGAAGACATTGCTTTTTTAAAATGTGGCTTAAAATGTTGGCAATGTGGACACCAATCAGCATAAAATAATGCAACCACACACTCACCATTAGCTGCCGATAGATTTGGCTTAATGCTAGTACTAGTAATTAGTTTGTCTGACATTTGACGTTGAACATTATTATTATTTACTGCACTAAAATGTTCAGAATTATTACTATTACGCATATAGTATAGAGCAACTACTACTGCTAGAAGAAGTACTACAACACCAATAACAGCCCAAGTATTCTTATTTTTTGGCATAGTTAGCATAGTTTGCATAGATTTTGAGTTAGAATTATTTCCAGGCATAGTAATTATTGAATTATTGAATTATTGAATTATATTTATCTTTAATATTAAATAAGATTTAAATTATTTTGTATTCTGTGTTAAATTATTTATTTTATATTTATTTTATATTTTATTAATTTTATTTAATTTATTATTTTTTATTTTAGAAAAATATTAGATATTTAAAAATGAATAGTATTATGAAACGTAAAATAATAGATACATTACACCTAAATAATATATATAAGAAATTTAAATTAACAAAACCTAATAAAAATACATTAACTATTCTAGATAATCTAGATAATCAAACTAATCAAAATTGTATAAAAAAATTAGTTGTTGAGAATAAAAAACGAAAGTCAAGAAATAATACACCCAAAAATGATAAAATACATACACCAGATACAAATAGTATTGTACTGATACCAAATATTCCAGAAAATAAACAAAAACAACACAATGACCAACGCAATAACCAACGCAATAACCAATACCCTAATAAAAAATATATTAGTAAATCGCTATCTAAGTCAATATCTAACACAATAGCCAATACAGATAGTAATTTAATTTATAATCAAAATAAAAAAGAGCAAATACCAAAAAGAATTAGGGAAATGGTATGGAATACATATAATGATGAAAAATATTCTAGTAAATGTTATGTATTCTGGTGTAATAATATTATTAATGTTTTCAATTACCAAGTTGGACACGATATTCCAGAATCTAAAGGCGGAACATTAGATTTATCCAATTTAAAACCAATTTGTGGCAATTGTAATCTTAGTATGGGTAATAAATATACTATTACCGAATGGTGTAAATTAATTAATAAAACTGATACAAATAAACAACTAGATAAACAACAACTAGACAAACTACTACCAGATAAACAACAACTAGACAAACTACTACCAGATAAACAACAACTAGACAAACAACCATCAACTCATAATAATAATAATAATAATAATTTAACTTATATTGCTACAATTTTATTGATTATAATGCATATAATTTACATTTAAAAATCTAATTCAATTTCATTAGTATTTTGTATTGATGATATACTAGTTGATATGCTAGATGATATGTTTGATGACGTAGAAATAGTTTTTATCTTCTTTTTACGTTTATTTTCATTATAAAATGGGCTATCTTTTCTATTCTCTAAATCTTCAATATATTTTTCTATATCTTCCCCCTTTGCTTGAAGTTCTCGACACTTTAATACAATTTTCCATACATCACCCAATTGTGGAATATATTCATTTTCATATTTTTGTTGGTCATAAACTACTGTTTTTTCACTATATACATCTAATCGCCAATATTTAATTTCTTTAGATACAAATCCATTTTCAAATTGTTTGGAATTAGTATCTACTATCCATTTTTCAATCATTCTAGAATCATATTTATTTTGTAATGGATAATGAATATATTTATTGCGAATATCATTATTAGATATTATTTTTTGATACCATACTACTAATCCTTTTTCGTTACCAAACTTATTTAAGTTTTCACTAGGAATATTTTTATTTTTAACTCGCGTTAGCCACGATGGATTAGTAATATCCAATTTGTCATTCAACATATCTTCTAGTGTATTATAAGGTTTATAGTTTGGATTTGCAGATTTACAGTATTTATCCACTATAGTAAGTTCCAAGAAATCACATATAGGTAACCAGGTTGTATATTGTTGTTGCAATATTTGCACCATATATTCCGGCTTAACATCATTATCTATCTCCCTAGAATAAGGATTTTTAATTTCTAATAAACGCCCGTATTTAGATTGACACTCGAAACTTGAATCATGACATTGAACTACAATACCATCTGGACTAGCACCAATAAAATTTGTTGCTGATTGCAATATACCATGTTCAAATACACTTACTTTATTTCGAGATTCATATATAGCACGTGCTACATCTTCATATGTATTACCGTGCATTAAAGGTGGGGCACTTGAATTTACATAATTCTTTAATCCTAATTTTATTTTTAAAGTTTCTATTGCTCTAGATATACCGCATTTTTTTAGAAAATAACCGGCATCACTAGCGGATATCATATCTTCTCTAAGTCGAAACCATTCTGGGCTTTTTTGTTCTACTATTGGTATTTTTTCTATACTAGAAATCATATTTTTAATATGGTGTACATATTCAGTTTGCATTTTATTTATCAAATAATTATCTATTATTTCATTCGTTATTATTGTTTTATATTCAGATTGAAGAACTATTTGGCGTAATGTATCTCTATACCGATTTAATGTATATTTATATGTTCCATTATATATATTATTTGATAATGATATTACAATTTTTTTTGAAAGTTCATCTAGAATCTGTATTATATCCATTATTTAATATTATCTTATTTAATATTATTTTATTTAATTTTATTTTATATAACATATTCTATTCTGGCTTTATACCATTAATTATTACTTCATAATTATATATTGATATCTAATAGTAAATAATGCCAATACTTTCAGTTAAGCAATCTAGAAAACAATCTAGAAAACAATCTAGAAAACAATCTAGAAAACAATCTAGAAAACAATCTAAAAAATATAATTGTTATCTTGTTCCATTAAATAAAATTACCACAACACACGCTGGAGAATTATCAGTAATAACTAAAGACATAGAAGTTATGAAATATATTGGAAAGGGTAATATATGGTCGATAAAGGATATAAAACAGTTTATAAAAGATGAAAATATTGAAGCAAAGAAAAATAATAAAAATAGAATGTATTATTCTTATGTAATGGTATGTAATAATAAAGTTGTAGGTTTTATTGCAGGTAGAAAAAATAAGAATCTCTTACCTATTGATAGCACCCCTTATGATTTACTTATGAGAATGTTTATATCTAGAATGCACTCTGGGAAAGGATTAGGAAAAATAATTATTAAATTATTTATTGAAAGATATTCTAGAATGATGTCATTGCAAAAAATTGGTAATACTGGTAATACTGGTAAAGATATAAAAACATTTGGTGTGTCTAGAATTAAATTAGTTTCAGATATAGATAAAGATAATATTTCAAGTATTAAAATTCATCTAGCAAATGGGTTTCAATTTATTGATACAGTAAAATATCCTAATAACCATTCATATGAAAGATATATTCTAGAATTATGATTGTGATGGCAATTGTGATGGTGATTGTAATTACAACTAAAATTAATATCTGCATTGACAATAATAGTAATTAGGAATGCATCTAGGGTTAACAAAGAAAATAAATATTTCACTGGCTTCTGGGAAATTACTCAAGAAAACTAAACATACAAAACATACAAAAAAACATATATCCTCCACACAAAAACATATATCCTCCACACAAAACACATATCCATTATATAAAAATGCTTATAAACTTAACCTATCTAGAATAATTAATATTGTAAATAGTATTTTAAATAATATGAAATCACAAATGCATATATATTCAAAACCTCCAACTACATATAAAGGTTATCCGCCTAATAGATTTAAAACATTAAAACTTACTGGGAAACAACAATATTACATAATAAAATCTTCTTGGGATGATAACCTAGAATTAAATAGTCTTACTGACTATTTTACTGAACCTTGTAGAATTCAATGCACTTTTAAAAACCGTTTATCTCCTCTAGAATATTGGAATAAAAATCGAAAAAGTATTCTAGACACACTTAAAAAGAAACACCAAGAAATAAATAATCATAATTTACGTGAAGAAATGTATATTCGCAATAAACCTTGTAATAACTTTCGTATATCAGTGTGTCTAGAAGTATTAAAATTATTTAAACCTAAAAAATGGCTAGATATCTCTGCTGGATGGGGTGACCGTCTATTGTCTGCTTTACTCTATGCACAATTAAATACTCAGTTCGAATTGTATTGCGGTGTAGATCCAAATCCCTGTTTGCATCCATATTTTCAAGAAATGATAAATACATTTGACAATACAGAAATACAAAAAGATACAAATGCAAATATAAATACAAATGCAAAATATATTTTAATCAAAGATGGTTTTGAAACTGCAAAATTACCAAATACAAAATTCGATTTAGTGTTTTCTAGCCCGCCATTTTTTGACTTAGAAATATATTCTACATCTATTGCAAATTCATTAGTTAAATATAAAGGAGAGGAAGGCTGGTTTAATGGTTTCCTAATACCATCTCTTTATAAAGCAGAAGAATATTTAGAAAAAGGAGGGCACCTAGTATTATATATGGGCGAATCGAAAGGCACAAAATATATTCCAAAGATGATAGAATTAATGAATGCTAGAATGAAAAATATTGGTATGTTTTATTATACTGATGGGGCTAAAATTAGGGAATTTTTTTGCTGGCAGAAGAAAATATAAATCTAAATCTATATAAAGACTTTATATTTAATGAGCAATACTTTTGATTATTCTCTAGATAATTTACATAATAGTATTGAAAAAATATTTATTGGAATAAGTAGCAATTATAATAAAATAATAAAAATTTTACCATCTGGATTAAACAAAATATTAATATTAAATTCATATATCTATCTAGAAGAACTAAAAAATATAATTGCCTTTATGGAAATTAAATATAATAAAAAATTGAAATTATAATATATAATGGATGAATAATTAAATATAGTAAATACAACCCAATACAAGTCAATACATTTTAGAATGGAAATTAATATCACTATGCAGGAACCAATTTCCGAAAACACTATTACAGATGAAAATAATTCCCTTGTAAATGATTTAGTAGAAACACCTAAGACAATAGCAAAGCCTAAAAAAGTATTAAGCAATGAAGATGTGAATACAATAATTAATAATGTATTTACTAATATTGGTGATTATCTAACAGAAAATACTAGATTTGAACATATGCGTGATGAAATTATTAATAATCGTATGAGGATAATAATCAAGGAAAAAATTAATGTGAGAATGTCTGAAACTATTTTAAAATTTATTAAATTCCTAGATGAAGATGAAAACATTAAAGATTATTACGCACAATTTAATAAAATTACATTTGATGTATCATTTACAGAAGACCTACATACATATATATATGAATATTTATATACTTATTTAGTTGATTATATTCCTGAAATTACTGATGGATGGTTTGATTGTAATATTGATGATATTGATGATAATGTATTAGATTTTATAATAATTAATATACTAATAAAATGTGTATTTCAACAATATGGTAATGGTTATGAATTTATTGATAGCAAAGAGGAAAAAAACCAAAATTCTGATGAAGATGTAAATGCAAACACATCAAGCCAAAATAATTCAGATGATTCAGATAATGATAAAGATGATTCAGATAATGTAGAATCAAAAGAAAAAAATGAATGTAATATAAATTAATTATTTAGTCTAACTCTAGAAATCAATTTCTATTTCCACTTTATTATTTTTCTTATTTTTTCTACTTTTCTGTTTTTTTATTACACCATCTATATTTTCCTTGGGGATAGAATCTACTTCTAGAAGAGGTTCTAATTTTACAACCTCTCGTAATAAAGCACATATTTCGTTAAAATTATTTATATCTCGATAAAATCTGCTAGGTTTAGTTAAGTGAGTTGTAATTTTAGTTTCTAGAAACTGGGTAATTACATTATTACCATATTTATCGTTATTTTGTCTAAGATATTTTACTAATTGCCAAATTAACTCTAATCTTGGCAAATAATGCTTTTCAAATAAATCTTCATCATATATAATAGTTTTTTCAAAGTATTTAGCAACATACCAATATTGTATTCGAATTGTTCCTAGATTACATCCATTTTTTAGTAATTCATCTTTATTTTTCTTTATCCACACTAATATATCTTCTTTATTATAAGGAATTATAATCGGATATATTAAAACTTTTAAATCTCCACTAGAAATATCTTTATAACTGATAAGGATACCTTTTTCCATACCTTTGGAATTTAAATTATCTAGAGGTATATTTTTATTTTGGATTGGAAAATCTGTATTTTGGGTGTACTTATCGGATAGTAATTGGTCAACATTTTGATATGGTGTAAAACCTTGTTCTAGAGTTTTTGAATTTACATTTGAACCTACAATATTAGTTTTAACAAAATCACATATAGGAATATTTAAAACATATTGTTGTTGTAATATTTGTATTTGATATTCTGGTTTAATTTTATCAGTTGGGTCATATTTATATGGATTTTTAATTTCAACTAATCTACCAATTCTAGAACAATCATTATCATCTAGGGATTTTATAACAATACCGTCTGGACTAGCACCAAGAATTGGATTTTTCATAGATTTAATTAAACCGTATTCTTGCACTATTACATTATTACGTGATTCATAAATCATTCTAGAGACATCTTCAAATATATTACCGTGTTGTATTGATTCCATATAAGCCAAATTATCTTGACCATTAGGCAACCGTTACTTAAAACTTGATATTTCTTGATAATGCTCTTTGAAGATAAAATCATACGAAATATTAGTTTCCTGAGTTTTTGTAGATGGTGCCAAAAACGGAGTCAAAGGCTTTTTAGCCCT
>Ga0214921_10005372_pt1 | contig 18142 bp, 14 predicted proteins | sample LL1505_MetaG_FD_177992 | JGI IMG/M metagenome (GOLD analysis project Ga0214921, IMG submission 177992) | Freshwater microbial communities from Lake Lanier, Atlanta, Georgia, United States - LL-1505 | ecosystem: Environmental > Aquatic > Freshwater > Lake | place: USA: Georgia | collected... | reverse complement strand
GTCCCGGGAGGAGACAACAGCGGCGACCTCAAATCCGGGAACGGATCTCATGACCTGCGCGTGAAAGACCCTGCCGGAGAGTCCGAATCCGATAATGGCGGCGCGAATGTTCTGCATGCCGAAAGATTACTACGACGAGGCGTGAATTCATACCCAGATCGGATAGAGCCCCTGAGCGGGGCGGGCGGCGTTCGGCCCGGTAACATCCCTAGCCGTGGGCTTCTCGGGTGAAAACGTTGCATCAAAGAGACGGGGCGGTTACCTTAAGAGCTGTTTGCTCATGGCCCGCATCAATGAAACGCATCGCGACTACTATCGTTATCACAACTCTCGTAATCGTTGCGGCGTTCATCGGCGCGACCTACCTCGGCACGCAAGCGCTCCTTGAGAGATACCGTCCCCAGATTATGGCCGAGATCTCTGACTCGGTTGGCTGTCCGGTGACCTACGGTCGAGCGACCCTCAAGCTAACACCAGCCCTCGAGGTCTTATTCTACGATGTGGAGGTCATGGGAACGGATCTCGGCTTTGAGGTAACCTCACCGTATTTTAGTGCCGAGGTGAAGATAGGAGCGCTCCTGAACCGTCACCTTGACTTCGACCGAATCACCCTTCGCTCCCCCTCAATCGTTCTCATCACCGGATCCAGATCCCTTACCACACCCCAGCAGCCCCAGGGAGGCACCTCGACCCCCGCAACCACACCGCCGCGCAACGCCCCCCTGACCGGGATCGATGTCATCAGCATAGATTCCGGACGTATCTCCAAACGAAAGGCTGATGGCCCTGAAACGGTCCTCCTTGAGGACCTTCACATTACGAGCGGCGTTACCGCAAAGGGCTCGAGCTTCTCGATCACACCCTCACAGGCGTCATTCATCCTTCCAATCCACGTGAAGGGGGATAAACAACTCCCCTTCTCAGCGACCCTCGAACAACTCAGCTACTCTACCAATCCGAAAACGATCTCACTCAACAACGCGCAACTCGCTACCGGGTCATCCTCTCTTATAGTATCGGGCTCGATGGATATCGACGCCGGTGCGGTAACCGCAAACGTGACCGGATCCAAGGTCGGCATCGGTATCATTCAACAGATACTGGGGATCTCAGGGCTCACGGGCACCGCGGATATTCAGGCATCCGTGACCATTGACGAGCAAAGCGTGAAAGCAACGGGTACCGCTGGTGTTGCAAACGCACAAGCTGTAGCACGGACCGGCGAAAAATACGGCGTTGCCTCCCTCTTTGGCCCTTTCTCCCTCAGCGTAATTACCGGACAGGGAACGAAGCTTCAGAGCGACAAGCTCACCGTGCAGGGGTTCTCCTATGTGGATCCGAACGTAAGCCTCAACCACGTGAACGGCACCCTCTTAGGGGTCACGGGGAGCATCAAAGGTGATGGCTCCGCTTCATTCGGTGTCGCCGTGAAGAGCACCGGCCTCGACCTCACCTCAGGGCCCTTCCTCATTAAGAGGATCGCGTCGGTCGACGCGCCACTGACGATCACCATCCCTGCAAAGCCCGGCTATACCGTCACCGGCCCCGTTCAGGCGAGCGGCGTCGATATGACCTTTCATGGTCGGCCTCTGACAGGGGCCTCCGGCGCTGTTGATATGCTTGTATCGGACACCGTCCTGCGCTTTACCTCCCAAAATATGAAGACGCAGAGCACTGGGGGGCCTATCGGTTTGAGCGGAACGGTAGAGATCACCAGCGACTCCTATAAAGCTTCGAACATCACCGGCGCTATCGCGGGAGGATCTATCGCCGCGACGGCTAGCATCCAACGCGCACCTCGACAGGAGGTCGAAGCCGAGATCCTGGCCAAGGGGCTCGACATCTCCGCCGTTAAAGCAATCGCGACCGGCGAACCAAAGGAGCCCTTTAGCGGATTTATTAATCACATCTCCGTTAAGGCAAAAGCGCGAAAAGACGCCCTACTCTCAAGCGCGAACGGTGTAGGTGTCATCGAGATTACCGACGGAACCGTTAGCCACGCGAGCTACGATAAGAAGGTAGTTGGTCTTATCAAGGCGATACCCGTTGTAGGAGAGGCGGTTTCGTTCACGGCTACGGCGACCAATAGTTCGACCTATCAGATGAAGGGGGGGATGATGAAGAACCTCACCGCTGACTTTGCGATAGGCAGCGGAAGATTTTCCAGCAAGAATATCAAGGGACAGGGACGCTTTACCACATTGCAGGCGTCCGGCGACATCTCATTTGACGGAACGTTGAATATGGCGGCCTCGGCCGTTTACCTCGAACAAAATCTAAGAGCTCTCGCAGGACCGATCACTCCGCTCGGGTCATTCTTCGGCACGATCGGCAAGATCGAGATTCCATTGCTTATAACCGGGCATGTTGGAAACCCACAAATTAACGCGGACCTTTCACGTCTGCAGGACATCACGGTGCCGGGTAGAGCGTTGTCGCCGATTTTTAGGGGGCTGGGGGCCGTTGTGGATGGGGCGATGGGGAAGTAGGAACCTCCCGCCTCCCGCGGAATGACCTCATGTCTCCGGAGCGATATGCGGCCTTGATGACGCAATTTCTTGGAATGCGATGAACCGGAGGGCCCGTCTCCTGACGGGCCGGAACCCGCAATGTCATGTTGGTACATACCCGGCCTGTGAGGACACAGGCCCTCCGGATCGTTTGTGGGTTGCAACTCAGGATCGAACCCCGATCTTGTTCACCCTACCCACGATGCTCGCCTTGCGTGACGATCACTCGGAAGTTGAATCTCCCGAGTGTTGCCATGACTTCCCATATTGGGAAGTCATGGTGCGCTCGGAGAGGATCGAACCCCGATCTCTCCTGTTCCGCTTTTGCTACTCCCTCGCCCCAGGCTCGGGGCAAAATCGGCGCAAGGCTGCGATGCGAATCTCGCCTCTTCCGGAGGAAGAGGCGGATTGCGCTCGGCAGGGATCGAACCTGCGACCCCAAGTTTAGGAAACTTGTGCTCTATCCAACTGAGCTACGAGCGCGTTGGTATGAGGATAGCAAAAGAATGGGGGCGCGCCAATGTTGATGAAGCCCCCCTTTAAGACCCCGAAATGGTGTGATTTTACCGAGCCATGTCCGGCCACAGAGACCGAGATCTACTGAGGCAATTTCACAAAGAATAAATACGGGTCCACCGCTGCGTACTTTCCGGTGGAATCCAGCACTCGGGTCTCAAAGTGCAGGTGGGGTCCGGTCGCCCTCCCCGTCTCTCCCACATCCGCGATCTGCTCGCCCTTAGAGACCTTATCTCCGACGGATACGTGGTTGCGACTATTGTGTCCGTACACGGTGAGAAGTTTGTCACCTTGAATGACGACGATACCGCCGTAGTGCCCGTGGGTTCGGCTCTCAAGGACAACAACGCCATCATGAGCGGCGTAGATAGGGGTGCCTTGCGGTGCGCCGAAGTCAGTCCCCTCATGGAACCGTTTGCCACGCCAGCCGAATTTTGAGGTGTAGAGGGCACCGTGCACTGGAAAAGCGAACGCACCGACATATCCTCGAACGTGGGAGATACTCATCTTTCGTTCTCCGGTATCACGCAACGAAGCGCGCATGAGCGACTCCTGATCGAGCGGCCCGACAGCGGGAATCTTCACGATCTGGCCTATCTTAAGGGCTCTAGGATTATTGATCTGATTGTATTCCGAGAGCTCTTCGATCGAGAGCCCGGCGCGAGCCGCTATCCGATCGAGGGTATCACCCTTAGCAACCGTATAGATACGTTCTTGCTCTGAGGTCGGCACACTCCGCTTTGCAAAGCATCCCGTCATAACAACGAGGAGTAGTACTAAGAGCGTCCGAAGCATCATCTGACCTCCTACGTGACCCGTCGCTCATCGACGGGCAAAACCCTAGCGGAACTCAACCTCTTCAAAAACAACCCGCCGAGCTGAATCACCGGAGCGCGTCCACACCGCGAGATTCGTGATACCGTGCGAGGCGATAGGTGCTACAAGAACCCCACCGTCTGCAAGCTGGTTGAGTGGCAACTCACTCTCAAGGAGAACGGGATACGACACGACAATGGCGTCGAAGGGAGCCGCGTCAGCCCATCCCTTACGACCCTCTCCACGACGAACGATAACACCATGGTGCTTGAGGGCGTCGAGAACCTTACGAGAGCTTTGCGCGAGGGTGCCGATCGTATCAACACCGAACACCTGCGCTCCTGCTGCCGACATAACAGCGCAGAGATAGCCGCTACCGAATCCCAGTTCGAGGATCCGCATGCGCTTATCGAGGTTAATCAATCCCATCATTCGGATGAGAATTGAAGGTCGGGTAAGCCACTGCCCCTCCTCGATCGGCAGATCGACATCCTTTATGGCGTGATGCGCATACATCGGCTCGATGAAATGATGCCGAGGTACCGCGGTAAAGCTCTCTTGCACACGACGCTCAACCTCTTCATCGAGAATACCGGCATCAGCTACCCACTGCTCAAGACACTGAGCCCATAGGGATTCATCCGGTATTGCGTTCGCGCTCTGCATAGAAAAAAGACCTGAAGGTGCGCTCGGTTTGGCACACGGTGATTAGATATCTAATTCACCATGAAGATGGATTTTTGGAAAGGTGGAAAACGTCGATCACGGCGAGATCCCGGAGGGCCTGTGTCCTCACAGGCCGGGTATGCACGAACGATTCATCGCGGGTTCCGGCCCGTCAGGAGACGGGCCCTCCGGATTATTAACCCTTAACGATCCCCATCTTCTGGAACAATATCGGCGGCTGCGAGAGCGGCGCTCCGAAGAGTTCAAAATTGACCGCATCTGTCCACGACACCTTATCAGCCTCACGACCAAACGCTGAAAGGATCTTTCCAGCAGCGGTTGGAATGAAGGGCAGCATCATAATGCCGAGAGCGTGAATCGCGCGAAGAGAATACGCAAGCGTAACCTTTGTTCCCTCTATGTCGGTCTTACGCATCGTCCACGGAGCCTTCTCATCAACGTATCGGTTACATTGACGGCTGAACTCCATCACTGCCTCTAAAGCACCCTTGAATGAATGCCCTTCTAACTCCTTCGTCACGTTCTCAAATGCGGCGTTGAGCGCGTCATCGAACGCCTTATCGGTTGGGGTGAGGAGCTGCTTGTCAAAGAGCGGTACGTTCGGACCACAGTGCTTGAGCGTAAACGAGGTAATGCGATTAACGAAGTTACCAACGGAGTCAGCGAGCTCCGAGTTGAAGCGCTGCTCAAGATCCTCCGGCTTGTAGACCGTACGGGCCTTCTCAGACGCGATGGAGGTAAGGTAGTACCGCAACGCGTCAGGGTCCTTCCCTTCCGCAAGATAATCACCAACCCAGATCGCAGTGCCACGCGACTTTGAGATCTTCTCAACTTCTTTTCCGGGAAATTGGATGTTGAAGTAGTGATTCACTATCACCCCCTTCGGAAGCTTCATCGTTCCGACGGCGCTCAACATCGCGATCCAGATCACGCAGTGGAAGACCGTATTGTCCTCTCCTATAAAATGCACGATCTCGGTATCATCACCGGTCTGCCACATGCGCTCGGCAACAGCCACACCGTGTCCACGATTCGCTTCGAGCTCATAGGTATTTGAGATGTAACCGATAGGGGCATCAAACCAGACGTAGAGAACCTTGCCCTTGGCGTCTGGATCTTCCAGCGGCACCGGAATTCCCCACGTAAGATCACGGGTCATAGCGCGCTTGACCAGACCGGTTCCAAGGAGCCCTCGGACGTACGCCTTCGTCTGATCTCGAAGATCAGCCTTATCGAGCCACTCGGTCACCTCCCTCTCGAAACGGGAGAGGTCAAGGAACCAGTGCACCGTTTCACGGATCGTCGCTGCCTGACCCGACACCGTACTCTTGGGATTCTTGAGGGTATCGATATCGAGCATCTTTCCGCAGTTCTCACACTGGTCGCTATTCTGCTCAACCGTTCCGCAGTAGCCACACGTGCCCTTCACATATCGGTCGGGAAGGAACGCCGCCCGTGCCTCATCGTAGAACTGACGAGAGCTCTGCTTCTCAAAGTACCCCTTGTCGTGAATCGCCTTGAAGAAATCCTGACTCACCTTCGAGTGGTATGGATTGATGCTCGTTCCGCTGTAGATGTCGAAGCTGATCCCCATCCCGGCGAAATCCTGCGCCTGAAGCTTCTGGTAATGCTGCGCGACCTCAGCCGGGGTCTTCCCCTCCTGCTCCGCCGTGATCATGATCGCGACGCCGTGGTCATCTGAGCCACACACGAAGCGAACGTCAGCTCCCGTCATACGAAGGTATCGAACGTAGATATCAGCGGGTATGTAGGCGCCTCCGAGATGCCCAACGTGAAGCCGCCCATTTGAGTACGGAAGACCTGCGGTGACGAGAACCTTACGGGGCGTTGTCCCCTTTTGAGCAGCATTCATGGCGAAATTCCAAACAACCCCTTCGCGGGGCATAGACACGGGAGAAACCGACCTCAACGAGCAAATTTCATTGGGATATTAACCACCTAGCCATCCCAAAGTAAAGCTGTTAGCGGCATCGGACGCCTACGGTAGTAATCCCAGGGGACGCCGCATGGCTAAATATGCCCGTTCGAGGCGTCCAAGAGCCCCCCTTCCTCATCTAGGAATACAGGGAAGCTCTATTCAGGTCGGTGACTTAGGGCACCGTTAGGCCCGAATGACGGGCCATCTGGGCACGACCCCACGACGCTATGCAGGATCACTATTCGACACTCGGACTATCCTCCGCCGCGACACGCGAGGAGATCAGGCGTGCCTACCGGGTACTCGCGAGACGATACCATCCCGACGTCAATCCGGGAGGAACGACCGCCGAGAAGTTCAGGCAGATCTCGAAAGCGTACGAGGTTCTCGCCGACCCCGAAAAGAGAAAACAGTACGACAGCGAACGAGAAACCGAGGAGACCTTCTCCTCCGCCTTTGACCGCGCCCACCAGGCGTATCGGAAACAACAGGCGGCCGCTCCCAAAGGTTCTCGTGTTCCCCCTCGCCAATCGGCTCAAAGCGGTCAGAACTCACGTCAACAGGCAACCCCTCCCCCTCCACGTGAAGAACCGAAACCGCAGCCAAAGCCGGAACCGAAGATCGTTCGACCGACGATCAAACCACCCCCCTCACGAGTATCAGGGCTTCGAAAAACCCTTGAAGCGTCGATCTCGCGCGCAAAGAACATCCTCGCCAAACCTCCCTCACCCAAGCCATACCGCCCAACTATCTCATCAATCGCCTTGATGGAGGTTTCGATCTCCATCTTCGAGGCGATCGCCGGGGTTCGCAAGACGATCGAGGTCGCAGAGAAAAATGGCGAGATGAAGAAGCTCTCGATCTCGGTGCCCGCCGGAGTTCGTCAGGGAAGTATCGTACGCCTCAGAAGCAAGGAGAACGACTCCGAGGAGATCATTATCGTCATTCGGGTAGCTCATCATCCATGGCTCTCGATCTCTCACCGCGGTCTTACGATTGAGGTTCCGATCACGGTCTCAGAGGCGATAGCCGGTGCAAAGGTGCAGATCCCATCCCTTCAAGAACCCCTACTCGTCTCGGTGGAACCGGGAACTCAGAGCGGCAAAGAGGTTCGCCTCAAAGGCCAGGGAATCCCCCTTCCCGATGGAACACGTGGGGACCTCTTCGCGCGGTTCCTGATCAAGGTGCCTCCGATATCCGAATCATCCGAGAGCACAGCCAAGCTCGTTGAGCTTGAATCATTCTACCACGGGTCGGTGCGCGACCATCTTCCGAAATCAATTATGGATGGGGAGACGACCACGTGACGCAGCCATCATCAACAGCGCCACTGCTCTTCCTGTTCTACACCGTAGCGGGTCAGCTTATCGCCGCGGGATGCGCGATAGGTGCTTGGGAAGCAACAGGCAGCATGGCGTTGGCTCTTATCCTCTCTACGCTTGCCTCCTTCCTCGTCTCTCACTTCCTCAAGCTCTCCACGCCATGGAAAGTGATGAACTGCGCACTTCCTTTATCGATCGCGTGTTCGCTCGCCGTCCCCCTTCCGAGCTGGGTATTTTGCGCCCCCTTTCTCGCCCTCCTCGCAATCTACGCTCCAGCGCTATGGACAAGGGTTCCCTACTACCCAACAAGTAGGGCGGCTTATCCATTAATCCTCGCCGAGCTTCCCGCCGGTCAGCACCTCACCTTCATCGACATTGGATGCGGCATGGGGGATCTCCTCCTCTTTCTTGAGCGGCATCGGCCACAGGGACACTTCGTCGGCATCGAGATAGGATTTGTCCCCTTTCTCGTCTCAAAGGTGAAAGCGCTCCTCTACGGTCGTGGGAGGATCTCGGTAAAGTTCCAAAGCGTCTACAAGACACCCCTGAACGAATTTGATTTCGTCTACACCTTCCTCTCCCCGGCCGCGATGACACAGGTATGGGCCAAGGCGTACCGAGAGATGAAACCGGGGAGCACCTTTATTACGAATTCATTCGAGGTACCGGAGAAACCTTCATATCAGGTCAATATTAAGGACCACCGTAAGGGGGTGTTGTTTGTGCATAGGATGGGGGAGCGGGCGATCCGCGAGCAGGCACGAACCGGAGGGCCCGTCTCCTGACGGGCCGGAATCGAGACCGTTCTCACGATTCGCGTCCTTCAACGCCATCCAATTTGATACGCCCGATCATACCCGGCCCGTGAGGACACGGGCCCTCCGGATTAAGGCATTATATACGAGGTCGCAAAGCCGGGAGGGCGGTAATTCCTGACCGCCACATTGCGAGAGGCGAAGCTTGCCTGCGATTCGAAACATCTTTGGCGCGCAGGAATGCGCGCCCTCCCGATCACGGGTCGTAGGGTAAAACTAAGCCCCCGAAGCCTTAGCTGCCCGAGCCGTCTTACTCACAGGCTCCGAAAACTTTCCACCCTCCAGCATCAGAACAACGCTTGAAACGATAAAGATCGTCGAGTACGAACCCAACAGAATTCCCGCGCAGAGGTAGAGACTTAAATCCTTGATATCACCATCAGCGAACACGTAGAGCGCTAAGGCTGAGAAGAAGGTGAGAAGATGGGTGATAACCGTTCGTGAGAGGGTGAAGTTCAGAGCCTCGTTCACAACATCAACGAGCTTTGCTCCCTTTCGTTTACCGCGCTGCTCTCGTACACGGTCAAAGACCACCACGGTATCGTTCACCGAATAACCTACGATCGTGAGCGCGCCTGCGAGGGTCGCCATACCGATGATGTGCCCAGAGACAAGATAGATACCGGTGGCGATCACCACATCGTGAAACAACGCTACGATAGTGCCTATCCCGACTGCGAACTCAAACCGGAAGGCGATGTACGCGAGGATACCAAGAAGACCGAGACCGATCGCCCACAAAGCACTTGTACGAAGCTCGCGGCCGACGGTTGGACCGACGTAATCGGTCTTCTCAATCGTGTAGACATCCCCGAACGCTGACTTCAGCGCCCGCTCGACCTTACCTCGAACAGCGTCAGCTTCGCCCGCCTCACCAAGACGGATGGAGTATTCATTTTGAGTGCCCTGAAAGGCCTGAACCCTGACACCGTCAAGCTGCTGAGCGGTGAGCCCGGAGCGAATCTTCTCGCTATCAAAGTCACCCTTGAACGAAACGAGGAACTCGTGACCTCCGAGGAAATCGGTTCCGTACTTCTCCTCACCCTGTTGAACGAAGACATATATCGAAGCGGCAAACGCTACCAAGGACAGGAGCATGCACATGAAGCGCTTGCCCATGAAGTCGATCTTCGCATTTGTTGGAATCAACTCTCTCATATCAATTTTCCCTTTGACCTAGATCGACAGCCCTTGTTTGCCCTTCAACTCGAAGTAATCGAAGAAGAGGCGGGCAACGAATACCGCGCAGAATACCGTGGTAATGACGCCGATCGACAACGTCACCGCGAAACCTCGAATGGCTCCCGTTCCGAAGTAGTACAGAAGCACTCCGGCAAGCAGCGTGGTCACATTCGCGTCGAAGATAGCGCCGAACGCCTTATCGAAGCCACTCGAAACCGCCACATCTCGACCAGCGCCGTTACGAATCTCGTCACGGATACGCTCGAAGATGATAACGTTCGAATCGACCGCCATACCGATAGTGAGCGCGAGACCAGCGAGACCTGGCAACGTAAGGGTCGCGCCAAAGAACGAAAGACACGCCATCATGATGATCGCGTTCAAGATCAGGGTCACAACCGCAACCACTCCCGACTTAGCATAGTACACCATCATAAAGAGCGCGATCGCGACGAAGCCGATCCCCATCGCCACAACACCCTTCTTAACGGACTCAAGTCCGAGCGTCGGACCAACGGTCCGCTCCTCAAGAACGGTCAATGGAGCTGGCAGAGCGCCTGCTTTAAGAACAACCTTGAGCTGGCGAGCCTCATCCATGGTGAAACCACCCGAAATGCTCGCCTGGCCTCCGGTGATGGCGTCACGAATAACTGGCGCGGAATACACAACCGCATCAAGGATAATAGCGAGTTGACGTCCGACGTTCTCAGAGGTAATCCGCGCGAAGGTTTGCTGACCGAGCGATGAGAGACGAAGGGAGACCTCCACCTGACCCTGCTGATCGAAATCAACTCGTGCGTCGGCAACGGCATCACCAGTCATGAGCGCCTGGTCCTCCACTACAACGGGCTGTCCCTCCTTGTTCTTGAAGGTCACGGTACCAACTCCCTGTGGAGTGTTGGGGCCTGGAACGAGTCGGAACTCAAGCTTGGCGACAGACCCAACAACCTTCTTAACGGCGTTGATGTCGGATACTCCCGGCATCTGCAAGATGATCCGATCTTCACCCGAGCGTTGAATGAGGGGCTCACTTACACCGAACTGGTCGACACGGTTGCGAAGGGTCTCAACCGCCTGCTCGATAGCGTCGGTTTCGATCTTCTTCGCTGCCATTTCTCCCAGCTGGTATCGAAGACGGGGGCGAGAGCCATCCATTTCGGTTGACACAAGACTAAGCTCTGGAGCCTTATCCTGAATCGTAGATTTTGCGGCCTCTAATGACGCATCGCTCAGGAGGGTTATCTGCAAGGAGTTATCACCACTCACCGTAGACTGAGCTACTGCGATCTTCTTACCGCGAAGATCCGACCGCAGTCCGGCGAGGAGCGCTTGAAGACGGCTCGTCACCGCCTCACTGGACTTAACCCCGTACACGAGGTGCACGCCTCCACTAATATCGAGACCGAGCGCCATTGGCCTCGTGAACCACTTCTGTGTAAAATTATCCCTCAATATCGTCGGCAAGAGCGACAATACGGAGAGAGCGACAACCGCCACAAAAACGATCGATCGTTGTTGAATATCCCTGACCATAGCGACTCGCGATTCTACCTTAAGCGGCCTCAGCCTTTGACTCACCCTTCTCAAGTCCCAAGATATGAGACTGAACGAACTTCACCTTAACGTTTGGCGCGATCTCAACGAACACGCCGTCCTTTTCGACACTTGCTACCCGACCGATGATGCCACCGGTCGTGATTACCGAGTCTCCTCGCTTCAGAGACCCCAGCAGCTCTTTGTGCTTCTTGACCTTCGATTCCTGGGGTCGAATCACCATCACCCAGAAGATCAGGTAACAGATCGCCAACATCGGCAGCATGCTGATGAGCGACTGCATAAAGCTTGGTTGCTGCTCGGCTCCTGCCGGCGGGGTCGAAAACACCTGACCACCGTCCTGCGCGAGTACATCACCCGCCACGACGAAGGTTCCCACAACAAGAGCGGCCCAGGCCGCGAGATGGACGATTCTCTTACTCATAATTAAACACCTGTTTAAACACGAACTTCTGATACCACGAATAGTTCCGGCACGCACTAGGCCAAGAACTCCTTAACGACCGGTGGGGGAGCCACTGGAATAGTCGCCTCACGGCCCGGCCCCACGCTTACGAAACTGACCGGGCACTCAAGGAGCTTCGTCAGGGTCTCGACGAACCCGTGAACGCTCTTTGGGAGACCATCCCAGGTTCGAACACCACTGATATCCTCCGCCCACCCGGGAACATCGAGGTAAACCCCCTCAAGCCCCTCGTAATCCTCACTCGACGGCGGCAGATCATCAACCAGCTCACCACCTCGCTTATACCCGGTGCACAACTTCAAGGTCGGCAATCCGCTCAAGACATCGAGCTTCGTCAAAATCACCGAGTCGATACCCGACGTCCGAATAGCCCGCTTCATAGCGACGACATCAAACCACCCGCACCGACGAGCTCGTCCCGTGATAGTACCGAACTCACGCCCTTTTTGACGCACCTCGTCTCCAAGCTCTCCGAGCATCTCGGTCGGAAAGGGGCCCTCTCCTACCCGTGTGCAGTACGCCTTAGCGATACCCAGCACCGAGTCGATCATCTTTGGTCCAATGCCCACGCCAACAGTCGCTGAACCGGCGATAGTTGATGAAGATGTTACGAACGGATAGGTTCCGTGCACCTGGTCGAGGAGCACCCCCTGAGCGCCCTCAAAGATAACCTTCTCCCCACGACGAAGGGCGTCGAAGATAAGACGACTTCCGTTACCGACGAACGGAGCGAGGATCTCCGCCTCTCGTTCGAGTTGCTCCCACACCTGATCGAAATCGACGTAAGCCTTACTCTCGAAAACGTACTTAAGGAGCTTATTCTTCTCCTCGACATGAGCGCGAACGCGCTCTCGCATACGGTGGGGGGTAAGAAGGTCCGCACACCGAATTCCGGAGCGCTGACTCCGATCTTCATATGCTGGTCCGATTCCACGCCCCGTCGTTCCGATTTTGCTCGCGCCACGAGCCAACTCGCGCGCCTTATCGACCAAGATGTGGTACTCGAGGACGAGGTGCGCGTCCCGATCGATCACGAGACGACCCGGGTTAATTTCCGCTCCCGCGGCGCGAACTCGGTCGATCTCAGAGAGGAGGACGCTCGGGTTGAGAACAACACCGGCGCCGAGAAGGCACTTTACATGGGGGCGAAGGATTCCACTCGGCAGGAGGCTCAATGCGGTCTTAACTCCGTCAACGACGATCGTGTGTCCTGCGTTATTTCCCCCTTGAAAGCGAACGACCCAATCAGCCCGTTCGGTAAGAACATCGACGATCTTGCCCTTACCCTCATCGCCCCACTGGGCGCCCACGATCACTATGCTTGACATACGCACTCCTCAAGGGAATTTTCCCTTGTTGTTACGTGGCGATACTATACCGAAGTGACGTAAAGAGCAGCCTATTTTTGGCCCGGATAGCGACCTAAATTTATCGCCACCTCGAGATCTCCCGAACCAAGAACCTTCAATAAACCGATAGTCTCCGGGTCCTCCTCACTCGCGTAAGCGAAGATAGAATATCGCGGAAGGGACGCTACGGCTGGAAGCTGCGCTACCTTCTTTAAGGTCAACTGGTGCCCATTTCGAATGGCGGTCGCCATCTCTTCTGAGATCTCGATTCGGGGGATGTGCGGAATAAGAAGTGACCAATCCTTCAACTGTCCCCAGGAGATCTCCTCCAGACTGAGCGCGCCATCGACCGATAAGGGGCCGGACCTTTCACGTCGTATAGACTCTACCGCTCCACCGCACCCGAGCGCTTCGCCGATATCGCGGGCGAGGGAACGGACGTAGGTACCGGGGCTGCACTCGACCACGTACCGAAAGGAGGTATCAGAAACCCGTTCGATGTCGAATCGAGATACCGTGACCTCACGGGCGTTCAATTCAAATTCATGTCCCTCACGAGTAAGCTTATGTGCCCGCTTCCCCTGAACCTTAATAGCGCTCACCTTCGGTGGCACTTGTTGAATTGCTCCGATAAATCTCCGGGAAGCTTCGAGCACCCTCTCAAAGGGAGGTATCGATGACGATTCGGTAAGAACCTCACCCGCCATATCATCGGATGAGGTGGTGACCCCCAATCGCATCACCCCGGAGTACCTCTTGGTGCCATCGGCGGCATACGAAGCAACCCTGGTAGCGCCGTTGACGAGAACAACGAGGAGCCCCGTTGCGTCAGGGTCAAGGGTACCGGCGTGCCCTACTCGCTCTGCACCGAGCATCCGCTTTACCCGACCAACGACTCCAGCAGACGTTATCCCAGCGGGCTTGTCGATTAGAAGAATCCCACTATGCATGCGGTGCAGCCAACGCCTCTGAAATTTTCCCGCGAAGCTCGCGCTGAAGGGTCTCAAGATCTTTTCGCCATCGGAAGGCGGCCGCCGGCTTGTGACCACCCCCACCAAATTGCTGCGCTACCCAGGCCACATCCACCGCACCTTGTCGAGAGCGAAGGCTGACCCGCCACATATCGACATCCTGCTTAAAGAGCGCGGATACCCTCACTCCCTCAATATCTCGTGCGCGCTCGGCAAGCGAATCGGCATCAAGAAGGTCCGCTCCAAGACGCTTAAGCATCTCTTGGGTCACCGTCACTTCAGCGAACTTCCCACCCTCATGAAGAGTCACTCCGGACATCGCCTCAGATTGCAATCGCACAGCGGCAAGGGAGTGATTGGCGAAGAGCTCTTGGGTCAGGATATCGGGACGGGCACCTCGGTCAACTAGCTCTCCCGCGACACGGAAGGTAGTCGCTGTAGTGCTGGGATACCGAAACGAGCCGGTATCTCCGATTATTCCCGCCAGCAAGCATTTCGCGGCCTCTGCTGTGATAATGTCCTTACGCCCGCTTCGATGCTCAAGTCCGTTGAGGATATTGAAGACCAGCTCAGAGGTGCTACTCGCGCCATCGACGACGTAGTTCGCGTGACCAAAGAGCGAATTACCGGTGTGATGATCGATATTAATGAGCGTTGGAGCTGATTTGATTATTGGGAGATAGGCATCACCCACCCGCTCAGCGGCTCCGCAGTCACAAATGATAACGACCTCATCCTCAGCGAAGGTAGGCGGCAATTCCTTGGATACGAAAGATGCGCCCGGAATAATCGAGTATCGCGGAACGAATCCGCTCTCATTAAAAAGGCGCACCGACAGTCCAAAAGCCGCAAGGCCTTGCGCGAGACCGCACGAGGACCCGTACGCATCCGCATCCGGACTCACGTGAGAAACGATAACTGCTCGCTTAGCTGCCTGAAGAACGTCCAACACCTCATCACATCGTGGGTCGAACGTCATGAGTTCTCCTTGGGGCGAATCTTTGCCATGAGCCGCTCCACATGCTCAACGGTATCCAGCGTGTCGTCGTAGTAGAAACGAAGCTCCGGTGTAAATCGGATACCGAGCTGCTTGGAACACATCTTACGGAAGAATCCACTCGCGCTCTCGAACGCCCCCTGAACCTCAGCGATGCGCTCTGCGCGGTCCGCCTCTCCCAAGAGGGAGACAACCCAATACACCTTCGCGTTGCGAAGATCTGGAGAGACCATCACTGAGGTGATCGTCACCAAGCTGAATCGCGGATCCGCAACTCGATTGAGATGCTCCGCGATCAGCTCCTTAATCCTCTCGCCTACTTGGAAAACTCTTCTTTGTCCGGACATACGTAAACTACCCGTTGGTCCACCTCACCTCTTTCAGCAAGCACTCCGCTCTTCAACGGAGGCCTCCTAGTCGAGCGTCGGCGCGATCTCCTTGAACTCGTACACCTCGATCACATCCCCGACCTTCACATCGTTGAAGTTTTCAAGTCCGATACCACACTCAAATCCAGCCTGAACTTCACGAGCGTCATCCTTGAATCGGCGGAGGCTCGACATCTTGCCCTCGTGGATAACTCGGTTATCTCGCAAGAGACGCGCGTTTGCGTTTCGGCGAACGAGTCCATTCGTGATATAGCAACCAGCTATCGTTCCGATCTTCGGAATAGTGAAGGTGTCACGCACCTCAGCTCGGCCAAGGCTCGACTCCTCGCGGACCGGCTCAAGCAAGCCAACCATCGCGTTCTTCACATCGTCAAGAAGTTCGTAAATAACACGGTAGAAGCGAATCTGAATACCGAGGTTCTCAGCGTCCGCGAGAGCGCGCGGCTCACCACGAACGTTGAATCCAACGATAATCGCGCGAGATGCAACAGCGAGCTGTACGTCACTCTCGTTGATACCACCAACGGCGGAGTGAAGAACTCGAACCTTAACCTTCTCTCCTGAGAGCTTCTCGATCGAATGCTTAACGGCTTCCTCAGATCCCTGCACGTCAGCTTTGAGGATAACGTTGAGCTCCTCAGCAGCCTTGCTGCCGGCTCGCTTCGCGAACTCCTCAAGGCTGATAGGTCCAGACGCGAGCGCTCGCTCCTTCTGAGCCTTCGCCTCCTGTCGGTTCGACGATACCTCTCGAGCATCGGCCTCTGAATCGACCACCATGAAGTCATCACCCGACTCAGGCATGCCGTTAAGACCGGTAATCTCAACCGGCATCGATGGGCCAGCTTCCGTAAGCTTCTCACCGCGGTAATCGGTCATCGTACGGATACGGCCGTACTCGGCGCCGCTGATGAAGATATCTCCCATCTTGAGCGTTCCAGCCTGAACCAACACGGTAGCCACAACTCCACGACCACGATCGGTGCGACTCTCGATGATCGTTCCCTTCGCGCGGCGATCAGGGTTGGCCTTCAACTCCTTCACGTCAGCGAGAACGAGAAGGCTTTCAAGCAGCTCCTTGATTCCATCGCCCTTGAGCGCGGAAACAGGGATGAACATCGTGTCACCACCCCAATCCTCGGGCTGTAACCCGAACTCAGCGAGCTGGGTCTTGACCTTGTCAGGATTGGCGTCTGGCTTATCCATCTTATTAATCGCAACGATGATCGGCACCTTCGCGGCTTGCGCGTGGTTGATAGCCTCTCTCGTTTGCGGCATCACACCGTCATCGGCGGCAACCACAAGGATGACGATATCGGTAACTTGCGCTCCGCGAGCTCGCATCGCGGTGAACGCCGCGTGACCTGGAGTATCAATGAAGGTGATCGAACGACCATCTTCGGTGATGACTCTGTACGCTCCGATATGTTGGGTAATTCCGCCCGCTTCCTTCGCCGCGACGGAGGTGCTGCGAATTCTGTCGAGGAGCGAAGTCTTTCCGTGATCTACGTGACCCATGACCGTTACGACCGGAGCGCGTGGCTTCAGGTTCGTACTATCCTCTTCAACAACGTCTTGGAGAATATCCTGCTCGTTGAACTCGACGTGCTTAACTTCGTAGCCCAGCTCATCCGCTACAATCTGCGCAGTGTCCTTATCGATCGCTTGATTGATCGTAGCCATAACCCCAAGGCCGAGAAGCTTCGCAATCACCTCTCCCGACTTGATGGTCATTTGCTTGGCGAGCTCACCTACAGTGATGGAGTCCCCGAGCTCGATAACGCGCTTAGCTACCTTCTGCTTTTCGGTATCACCTTGGAGGCTCCTGCGCCTATCATCGTCCCTGCCTCTGGACTTACCGCGGCGCATTTCACGGCCACGATAATCCAGAAGGTCAACGCTGCTGATCTCACGCTTGCGACCCTTCTTGGCCGCGCCCTTTTTCTTACCACCCTCGTCATCACCATCGAACACCTCGCGAGGCGCCTCTTTGGTGACCCCGGGAGCGGGCTTACGGACGTCCGTCGCGGGCTTCGCCACCGGCTTACGCGCAACGGGGAGTTCAATTCGGCCAAGTATACGGGGACCGATTCCCGGTCGGGTATCGGTAGCCGCTGAAGCAGCTGCGAGCTGGGCCTCCGGCTCTGCTTCCGCCTGGGCAGGCGTTGCGTCAACCACCTGCTCTACAATCGTAGCCTCCTCGTGTACAAGGTCAGCTTGAGGAGCCTCTTCGATCTGTTCAACGTTCTCCGGTACCGCGGGAGCGACCATCTCACGAGCGGCACCTCCATCAGAGGAAAGGCTGGCGGATGAGGCCATAGCGGTCGGAGCAAAGAGCTCGTCGGCACCTGCTGGAGATGCTTGACTCGGCGACACGATAGATGGAGCACCCTCTGGCGCGTCATTGGAGCGACGCCGACGAATCACGTTACCGGAACGTTTCTCAACAACGGCTTCGGTCGCACCCGTCACCTTGTCGACGCGGGTCGTCACAACCTCAGAGTTTATCTCCTTTGGCGCCCCCATGGCTTGTCGGATTATCGCACGACGAACGGCATCCGCCTCGTCCGCGTCAAGGGAGTGAGAGTGAGAGCTCTTTCCTCGGAAACCGAGTTCCTGCGCCTTGGAGAGG